>Ga0182004_10005230_pt1 | contig 10573 bp, 7 predicted proteins | sample Sormic07211540_1_FD_120479 | JGI IMG/M metagenome (GOLD analysis project Ga0182004, IMG submission 120479) | Endophyte microbial communities from Sorghum bicolor roots, Mead, Nebraska, USA - 072115-40_1 MetaG | ecosystem: Host-associated > Plants > Roots > Unclassified | place: USA: Nebraska...
AAAACGGCAAACAAAGTAGTGCAGCTCGAGGCACTCACTAGGTCAAGATAGCCCTCGTCAGGCATCATTGGGATGTATTTGACGCTCTCGACTCGGAAAGCATTAGCGATAATGGCCCTAACCCTTGTCACGATCTCCACACCGGGCAATGCCTCCCTCGACATGCGGCATGCCTCGAGATCCTCAGGCGTGATGCGTGCTCCCATCTCGTCCATCCTCAGTAGATGGTCCATCAATGGGAGCACCCACAAATGATGAATAGCCGAGAGGATGATGGCCACTGTCAGACCCTCATGGCAAAGCTGCTTCACAACGTCGAGGAGGGGCCACAGTCGAGGTTGGTGCTCCATAGTCACGGTCGATGGGCGCCACTCGTTGGCGGGCACTAGGGTCACCGTCATGGTGGCATAGGTCGATGGTGGAATGACTAGGGGAGGTCCCTAGCACTTTTCTCATCCTCTTTCCCTTTCTCTCTCTTAGGTGTGGAAAGACAGGAGGGAAAAGGCAAGAAGGTGATGGCGAAAAGGTGGCAGCGGAGGTAGCAAGTCCGACCCCACTAATTTATAGAGACCGGACGCAACAGGCAAATCTGACATCAAAGGAAAGTAAATCCCAACATTAATTACGCTGACTAACCGTTCCTAGATTCCCACGACAAGAATCTTGTCGTTTCTACTTGAAGAAGATCATGCCACAATGGTTCCAATCTAAAAAGGCGTGCCCAACAGGCAGGAAGGCTGAACGCTGCTACGCTTCCTTCCGTAAGAAGGCAGGGCAGGCCCCGGCCCGCTCCAGAATCTCGAGGGATCTAGGACTGACCCTCAGTTAGGGTTTGACACACACCCTTGAGTACTTGAGTCAGGAACACCTAGAGGGGGGCTGACATGAGGCATGACTCGAGATTGAATCATCGAGACCCCAATGGGAGTATCTAAGGCTGGGACAAGCGGTAAGACAAGGAATCCCCATGGAGGGAGACGATGAGCCACCAGACCCTATCGAATGGGACTAGCATCCATGCATCTATGAGTCTAGCATCAATGGGATTGCCTTAGGGCTAGTAGCCAACCCCCATCGAACGGGGCATGGATTCTGATGAGGTTCAGGCCTGATCTTCCAAGAGGTAATTAGTAAATTCGATTTGTGGAGAACACGATGTTGGCAATCCATCTTCAAATCAGCACGATTCGAACCCCTACAACCGTTACACCACTGCTCCGTTGGTTATCAACCTAGCACAACTTGATTGACCTCGCTAGGAAGGCTGTTCCTGCAAGCAAATTGAAAAACACAAGCAACAAGATAAAAACGCGCAATCTAAAATTGCAAATATGAATGAAGTAAATATTCAAAGAGGGTTCAAGAACTTGGTTCCAAAGGCCTAATCGATAAAGTGGAGGAGATCAAGAACGGGGGTCTTGGATCACTGTAAAAGGATTTGTCACCATAGTTAAAATGAATGATTCAATTTCTCGATGGAAAACTAAACTCTAAACAAAATGCAAGTATAAACAAAGGTGGCTATGTGGAATATAAAAGAGAGACAACCTAAGGGTGGAGGTGACCTAGGGGAGGCACCCACAACTTGGGCTTAAAGGCCCGACTCGATACATGGCCAAGTTGGCCCAAAATAGGTGACACAACACCTTATCGTGGTCATACAGATTAGTCCATGAATGATCTGGAGCTGGGACCAGATCCAAAATGACGGTGTCATTGTCCCCTTTCCAACAAGTCCAAGATGTACCCCGTTTTGATGTCGTATGAAGAAGTTATGATCAAAACACTGATGACATGTCTGCTGAATCCAAGAGTGACGTGGTCGCCAAGTTGGAGATGAATTGCATCTTGAGAAAGATGATGGTGTCGACGTGTCCAGCATGGCGATGTCCTCATCATCCTCCCCTTCTTGAATTGGAGTCGTCCTTGACTCCATCTTGGTTATGTCCTCAACATCCCCTCCTTCTAGAATCGGAGTCATCCTCGACTCTTCCCCATCAACAAACTCATGCAAACAGTTAGTGACAGCAGGCAATGCACTAGACATAATAGGTTGACAAAACATAGTATAACATGGTGCATCTAGATTATCACATAGCTTAGCAGTAGCAGAAGTTGTAGCAAGTAGATCACCTCCTTGTAACTTAATCCCATTATATTTATCAATGACTATTGGAGGTTTATTGTTAATCTCTTTAGCATGTTTAACAACGTCCATAGGTGACAAAGGCAACAACGTAATGTTCTTGTCTTTATGCATGAGAGTGTATGTATTAGTTCTACCATGGTGTAAAGCATCATTATTAAATTCTCATGGATGTCCTAATAAAATTGAACAAGCTTACATAGGTACAACATCAAAATCAGCAGTATCATGATAAATGCCTGTGAAAAAGCTAATTCGGGCTGATTTAGTTACCTTAGTCTTACCACTATTATTGAAACATTGAAGTTTGTATGGATACGAATGTTGTCGTGTGGTCAAGCCAAGCTTCTCAACCAAATCTGAACTCACCAAGTTTTTGCAACTCCCGCTATCAATAATGGTGAGAACACGACAACCCTGCGTAATGAGATACATGTGGAACAAATTGTGGCGCTGGATCTGCATCTCTTCTTCATATCCCACATGTGAACTCAACACACGCTGCACAAGAAGGTAGGATAGCCCACAAAGGTAGCCATGGAGTCAATGGCGATGGTCTCTGTGTCTTGATCGCCCTTAGTGGAATCTACAGCAATGTTAGCAGCAAGGGCTAAATCATCTTCAACATCACTAGCACTTACATATCCATCCTCGGTAGCAATGAAAGCTCAATGACTAGGGCAGTCCTTCATGACATGTCCCATGCCTTTGCATCGGTGACAAATGATTTTAGTGCTGGGCGAGGAGGAGCTAGTGGAAGCACCCAGAGTGGCACCTTTCTTCAGCTGTGGGGGCTGCACATTAGTCTATTTACTTACCCTAGAAGAAAATGCAGGTGTAGATGGTTGTGGTGCAATAGAAATCTTAGGCGTCTCCGGCTCGGAAGGCTGCTAAAAATTCCTCCCATTGTTAGACCTGAAAGACTGGTGTTTCTTGCGTCTCTGTACTTCACGTTCTGCCTTAATAGCAAGATGATACAATTGGGAAAAATTACACCATTCTTTGTAATCAAGAATGTTTTGGATATCATGATTTAAACTACCAAAGAATCTAGCACTAGAATCAGCATCATCTTCATTTACACCACAACGTGCTAAACCAATAAGCAATTCTTGATAGTATACTTCTACGCCTTTATCTCCTTGTTTTAAAGTTTGCAGTTTCAGACGTAAATCATGTTGATAATAAAGAGGAACAAAACGAGATTATATGTTGTTTTAAAGCATTCCAAATTTGAGGCATAGTAGCAGCATTATTAGCATTGCAAAGATCACTCCACCGAAATAAAGCAAAATGAGTAAACTCACTAGTAGCAAGTCTAACTCTATGCTCAGCAGGAACATTATGAGAATCAAATTTTTATTGAACAGCAAGTTTCCAGTCTAAGTATGCTTTAGGGTCAACATTACCAGCAAAAGGAGGTAGGCTAAATTTAATTTTAGCAAAAGGATCATTATTACCATGATTATTACCTCCCATACCGCGACGATTGAAGTTGTAGCGGCGACGGTTGCATGCATCACCGTCATCATCCGCATCTTCATGATCAGATAGATCTCCATCTGCATCAGTATCTTCATCATCACCACGATGAGATTGAGGGCATTGCTCAATCTGTTCAATACGGGTGACCAGATTGTTCACATTGCGCGTCAGCTCGTTCATAAGATTGCGTTGTTTAGTGATGAACGTTGTAAGTTCACCCTTGGACACATAATCATTGAAATCCATTGGAGATCCTACCATGGTTAGAAAATAGGGAAAAACAACAGCAAAGTATTATCCCTATCAACTAAAAGGAACCAAGTGGTGGTGGTGTTGAAAGTGGAATATAAAATTAGAAGCAGCTTACCACCGTCCTACAAGTGTTCTTACCAAAGCCAAACAGGAGCAAAACCAAATCGACAAAGCAATCTATTGTTGAGCATGGGTAAACATTTGCAAGAGGAACCTGTGCTAACAGAAGTATATGTGGAGCTTTGGATAGTCACAATATAAGTAGCAAGGATTAGCAATATTCGAATGTAGAGTTAGCTAAGTTCAATAAGTATCCAAAGGATAAATCACAATTGATGGCTAAGACGTGTCTAGATGTAGTGCAACAAGGTGAAACAAATTATGATGGAAAGAACTTAGCGAACAAGCAATAGGGCAGATTTTTTCTTTATCCTGATTTTTCCCAGATTTTCCCAAAAGGCACTAGTAGGAATCAAGATTTTTTATTTTTTTCACTATTTTTTTATATTTTCCTCTAAACAAGGATCACAAAAGATGTTACTACAAAAATTGCCAACTACAACTGAGGTAAGATGTGGTCTATAGAAATTCAGCAAGTTCTCTGAAAAACGTGCAAAACCCTTGTCAATTTTTTTTGTTTATTTTCCTGATTATTTTGGTAATTTTGATGAAACCAAACAGGGTGAAGCCAAGTTTGGGTCTGGTCCAAATGTGTCAAGAAGCTGCTGTAAAAATTTCAGATTTTGTTGATAAACGAGCAAAAAGTTATGCCTGTTTTACCGAAGATATCTCAAGTTATGTTTTTCGGAAGGCACAACACGGTGGCAGCAGCAGTGGCAGTTAGGGAAAAGCGTCCCTAAACTCCAACACCGATCATAGGATGAATCGTCCATGTGACTAACAGTATTAGGTATTCGACTGATGATGTAAAGAGGGCTGCAATGCAGGTAAAATAACAGCGGTTGGCAACCTAGTATCTAGGGTTAGAGTGGCGGGGAGAGTTCATACAAGGCGGCTAGCGAGGACAAGTCGAGTAATATGGTGGCTTCGACTTGTTGTTTAGGAATGGTGGATGGGAGAGCGGCGGAAATAAAGAACAGCAACGGTGCAATTGAACTATGACAACAAACACAATCGAAACCAGCAACTAGACTCAACCACGGACACAAACTCAACAAAGCAAAACTAAAAGAGAAATTGCAAGGCACAACGGGTGATAGGACAACGGAAATTGAACTATTTTTTGGGGCTTTTTGTGGACTGTAGGTAATGAACAAATATGAATATAGGGCAAATGAGATTATACCTCGCGGTAAACCTGAGATATCTTGTACCAATTGATGAGGTTCAAGCCTGATCTTCCGATAGGTAATTGGTAAATTTGATTTATGGAGAACTCGACGTTGGTGATCCGGCTTCAAATTAGCATGATTCGAACCCTGCAACCATTACACCACTGCTCCATTGGTTATCAACCAAGCACAACTTGATTGACCTCGCCAAGAAGGTTGTTCCTGCAAGCAAATTCAAGAACACAAGCAAGAAGATAAAAACACGCAATCTGAAATTGCAAATATGAATGAAGCAAATATTCAAAAAGGGTTCAAGAACTCGGTTCCAAAGGACTAATCAACACAGTGGAGGAGATTAAGAACGGGGACCCTAGATCACTGTAAAAGGATTTGTCACGATAGTTACAATGAATAATTCAGTTTCTCGATGGAAAACTAAACTCTAAACAAAACCTAAGTCTAAACAACGGTGGCTGCATGGAATATAAAAGAGAGACGACCTAGGGTTGGAGGCGACCTGGGGGGAGGCACCCACTAGTTGGGCTTAAAGGCCCGACTCAATACATGGCCAAGTTGGCCCAAAATAGGTGGCGTAGCACATTGTCATAGTCATACAGATTAATCCATGAAAGATCTGGATCTAGGACTAGATCCAAAACGACGGCGTTGTTGTCCCCTTTCCAACGAGTCCAAGATCACCCTGTTTCAATGTCGTATGAAGAAGTTATGATCGAAACACTGACGATGTGTCTGCTGAATCCAAGAGTGACGTGGTCGCCGAGTTCGGGATGAATTGCAACTTGAGAAAGAAATGATGGTGTTGACGTGTCCAGCGTGGTGATGTCCTCATCGTCCTCCCGTTCTTGAATTGGAGTCGTCCTGGACTCCATATTGGCGATGTCCTCATCAGGTTCTCACTTGGATTCCCCGCTACCAGCTCAATGAGAACGTCGAGGCTCGCCCAATTGAGGGTAGCACCACGTTTCTTGCCTCACATCCGATTGAAAGGACTCATGAGATGAACATCGGAATCGGTAAGACCCTAGACATTTGAGGCTCAGGGGCTCCACAAGGTCTGATGGCCCTCGACGAGAGAGGGTCAAAAATGTCAAGGCTCGATGTCCCAAGGGACCTGTTAGGTAAGGTGTGATGACCCCAGTTCATGTTGTCTAAACTACCTAGAATCACAAATAAGTCCCAGAACTGAGAAGCATCCCTAGGAAAAATAAACACAGCCCTCAATGGAGTCTACCGACTCCTCTGAGTCCTCAGGGGCTACCCCCGCGGGGGACGCTTGCACATCCCCCACGGAAACTCGATACCCATAACTCTGATTCGCGACCATGACCCCCTGCTCAAGCACCAGTGCTCAAATAGGGGCTTAGGGGCTACTTTCGAGGATATCAATAAGGGGTACCCATATTATATACCAAAGGAAATAAAATCCCCACCCGCTATGACAGGTGAGAAAACCCCAACGTCCAAACCATCATGGGTCGGCCTAGGAACAGACATCGAGCTCCTAGATGGGTATATACTTGTTGTACCCTCCACTCGAGATACAGCAGACACAACCAATGCGCCACTTGATGCATATGTCTCGATGATGGAAAATAGCTCGAGCAGACGTCTGACCCTCGATTCTGTATACCTCTCGATTAAGGGATCTTGGTCGAGCGAGTTACACTATCTCGAGCGCGGGACACATTCTGACTACCTCCCACCAGTACGGGATCTAGGGCATTTAATATGCCTGACAGGCTCTCACCTAACACCATGGCAGCCACAGCAGTGATGATGGGTCGTACCCCCATCATGTCCCGCTTTTTATCGGCTTTGTCGTGGAAGTTGGGAAAAGGTACAAGGCATTTCTGTCACGCCCGGTGTAACATCCCGACGAGCAATCCCTCGAGGCATAATTGTCAACGCTTCCCTGTATGGAGCATGCCCAGTTTACTCGATCCTCGAGACCATCGGATGCTATTCTAGGAAAGACCCCTCCAGACCAGTCTACGCTCCAACCACTCCTGATGCGACACCTAAGAGTCTATGTGCACGTGCATATAAGTACATGACTATGGCCAAGTGTTATACAGGAACTCACGCAAGAGAACGCACGTGCCATCATCACCAAGTACACTGCAACAAGACCCGTCGAGCCACACTGGTACGGAGGCCTCGGGTTGACTCGTGTCCTCACCCCTATTGTAACCTACACTAGCTCTTGCACCATGTAACCCTGAGCCTCCCCTTGGCCTCTAAAATGGGACGCCAGGGCTTGGAACAGGGCAGGCACTTCACATAGAAACCCATGCTCACACGCGCAACACTGCCAACACCCTAGCCACGCACTGCTAGGTCCTGAGGACTTAGAACCTCACACCCTTTCATACTTGTATTTACCCTTGTACAAGTGCTTCGGTGCGAGATAATACAAACTCCTCTCCCCCCGCTGGACGTAGGGCCTTCTTTTGCCCTAACCAGGATAAATCGTTGTGTTCTTCTTGCATCACCATCCGGAAGAGGGAGCATACACAGAAATTCACTCGTTGATGCTACCCCCCAGGGGAAAACACCGACAGTATTCCTTGAAATAATAAGGAAAGTTTCAATAAATAAATGATAAAAAGGATCTCTAAAATGACTGGCCTTGTTTTATGTTCTGATATGTTAAATTTTGTTATTAGCAGCTATACTAATTTGTTGAAAAAATAGAGGTTAAGCATTGATGAAAAATACATAGGACTTTTGAAGTCATATTGAAGCACTGATTAGTATTGCTAGCATATGGTTGTCCGGCTGATTCCCTCGATGATTGGATTCATATTGATAAGAGCACTGTAATTAAGAGCTTGAAGAAGTTTGTCTAGTCTGTGGTAGAGATCTTCGGAGAGAAATATTTGCGAGCACCAAATGCAAAGGATATTGCAAGACTTATGGAGATTGGTCCATCAAATGGCTTCCTAGGTATGCTAGGATGCATCGAATGCATGCACTAGAAGTGGAAGAATTGTCTTGTCGCATGGCACGGGCAATTCAACGGACATTGTCATGATCCAACAGTAATTCTTGAAGCCGTTGCATTAGAAGACCAATGGATTTGGCATGCGTACTTTGGGATCTCACAAAGATCTCCTTTGTTTGCTAGGCTAGCTGTTGGGAAAGCACCTCCCGTGGACTTTGATGTCAATGGTCACCACTACACAATGGGAGATTATCTTACTGATGCATATATCCTTCATGGGCTATATTTGTGAAGACAATTTCAAAACCTCAAAGTAACAAGCAACCTCACTTTGTTGTGCGTCAAGAGGCACGTAGAAAGGCTATTGAGCGTGCATTTGGGGTCACTACAACAAATGTGTCATCTTTTGATATTTGATATATGTCATAATTCATGCAAAATAAGTCATAGATTACCATTTATGACACCAAGTTGACAAAAATTGAATTGTCAAAAGATGCACGTCTTTAATGATAACTTGTGACGTTTAAGCGTTCATGTAATAATACCATGACACTAGTTTCAGATGTCACAAGCGTTTATGACTTCTACTTTTATGTCGTAGGTTCTTAGGCCTTGTCACGTAGGATGACTCGTTGATTTAGCTCGATCCATGCCATCACGTACCCCACCCACACATCAAACAATGCACATTAACAAATGTATGTCCAACAATATATTCCATTCATGACCAAACCAACAGGTTCACAAGTCATTCATCAATATATTTATTACATTCATCACGAACACCAAACTATAGTTCAATAAGTGAACTTAGTCACAAAGTTATCTCAGATAATTTAAACAAATGGAAATCTCACATCTCTATCTCACAAGTGACCTTAGTCACCAAACTAATAGTTCAACAGGTGCTGGCAACTAGGTGACTTTTGGTGTCAGGAGCTTGAGTGAATAGCTTAGCTTGCTGAAATTTCTCCATATCCTGTAGAAAACACATTAGAAACAAACATCACTTGTTGAAACAAATTAAAAAGTCAAAAAGGAACTTTTCATATGTAAGCTGGAAGAAATCAAACAATAGTTACAATAATCTATGCATATATGATCTCACTACACCAACATCATGCATTGTTTTAGCAACACTCTAGACTAAATCAGTTAATTAAGTTCACAACTAGTCATGTGTAAGTAAGCTGCCATCTAAAACACTATTGTTGCAAATGTATTATAGAGCTCTGTTTATCAATTTAACTAAGCTACCATACAAATAAAAGATGATAAGTAGGAGTCAAGTAACTACTGTTTCCTAACAGGCTTGTGTTGGCAATGCAACAGCTTCTGCACATATCTCTGGTCCCTCTCTACAATTAAAACAAGATAAATGGAACCAACCAATGAGCCCGGTTACAGTAAGAAATGAAACATGAAGACACGACAGGTAGCAATGACAACTACATCAAGTGAAACAAAAAGATGGTTGCAGAAAATTGTTTACTAGCTTCACAATTGTTGTCTGCATTTGCATGAGTTGTAGTAAGTGTTGGCACTATCGATTTGAGGGTAGAGACTAGAGACTAAAGAAGAGTAAGTAAATTACCTAAAATGATCTGACCTCAATAGGCATTCAGTCTTCTAGCACCCTATAGAATAAGTAAATTACCTAAAATGGTCTGACCTAGAACAAAACAGCATTAAGAGGCAGAACTCACAATAATGCCGCTAATTCCAGGGGGGCTATATAATTCAGCAGCTAATGCCTCATACATGAGGATTTAGGAATTCAACTAATATATTAGCAGATTAGCAGTATAGCTTGGCACTAGTCAAGTTACAGAGGTGGGGGAAGGCCTGGGACACTTTATTTATGTTAATATTGAAACGGTCCGATTGATTTAGGAGATATATGATCAAAGCATATCTTGGTTGCCATACAGAGATTAGCTAAGCGAAACACAAACTGAATGTGCTATCATGTTGGCCTCCAATTAACTGCTACTTTAGATGGTAAGAGATAAAACTGCACAAGATTCAATATGTTTTGTTGACACCATTTTTGGACACGTATCTTTGGACGCGAACCTGGGGTTAGTAAAGTATAGATCGACAGATGAAGCAACGATAACTAGTCCACAGGGAAGTTGCCGATGGAGGGATGGTGCCGATAGGGGAACAATTGAATATGATTAAGTCCAGGGTTGATGATGTGTTCATGTCGATGACCAGAGCCGATGTTTGCCAATGGCTGTAACAGGTGGTTTGCCGATGATTCTGAAGAAAAGCGTGGAAGTTGCCGATTGATCCGTGGCAGTGTCCCGATCGGTTACGAGGGGGTAGTTTAATGTTTTCCTTAGTCATTAGAATTCGTTTTGTATACGGGTTCCGTTTAATTTGGAATTTGAGTCCTAGTCGTGTCTGATTGTAGCTCTTTGAGCA
>Ga0182004_10005231_pt1 | contig 10572 bp, 3 predicted proteins | sample Sormic07211540_1_FD_120479 | JGI IMG/M metagenome (GOLD analysis project Ga0182004, IMG submission 120479) | Endophyte microbial communities from Sorghum bicolor roots, Mead, Nebraska, USA - 072115-40_1 MetaG | ecosystem: Host-associated > Plants > Roots > Unclassified | place: USA: Nebraska...
CACGGATGCCGGATCGATGAATGGCTATATATCCAGAGCTCTTTTGGCGTATATATATATATATGCCTTCTTTAGATGTGAACTTTTTTTTGGATTTTGACACTATAGTAATTTTATTTTTATTTAACAAACATTATCCAATCATGAAGTAACTAGGCTTAAAACATTCGTCTCGCGATTTATAGGCAAATTGTGCAATTAGTTTATATTTTTATCTATATTTAATGCTCCATGTATGTGCCGCAAGACGAGGAATCTTAAATTTTTTTTTTGTTTTTGGGTGAACTAAACAATGCCATAAATCTAGACCTTGTTTAGTTCACTCTGAAATTTAATTTTTTTTAAGATTCCTCGTTACATCAAATCTTGTGGCATATGCATTAAGCACTAAATATAGACGAAAATAAAAACTAATTGCACAGTTTGTCTGTAATTTACGAAACGAATCTTTTGAACTTAGTTAGTCTATAGTTGGATAATAATTGTCAAATACAAACGAAATCCAAAATCTTTTCACAACTAAATAAGACCCTATTTTGAAGCCTGCCTGCCTGCCTGCCTGCCTTTTGACCTGCTGACTGCTGACTACCCATATGCATGCATGCATGGGCCATGACCAGTGGGCAGTGGCCCATGAAATGAATGAAGCTACACCCCTAACAACGGAGATAAAAGAATACCAGAACAACACTCACGCGTGTCAAGCAGATTGGAGTGTGTGTGAAATATTTCATGGGAATATATGGACTTGGGAGTGTACAGTAGCGCACCATACATCGTCAGGCTCGTCACGGATACCATGCTTCTTCTGCAGTTGGTCTGCAATCTGAAATTAATAGAGTGCTAGCTTTCGTCATGCATGCCGAGCAAAACTATCAATCGATCGAGATCCGTCGTCTCACTGCTTCAATATATGGCATGCAGCAGGCATACAGTCATGTATACAGAGACTCTCATGTATTGGGCAGCCGGCAGCGTACCCTGCTGTCATGTATACTTATCTCGTTCCATGCATATATCATATATAATACTCTTAGATTAGATACACCGTAAAATATATTTTTATAGTATACTTATTTGGTGTCGTCATAGATGTTAACATTGTTTTCTATAAAATTGGTCAAATTTAGGATTTGTTTGGACTCCATAAACCCCACCATAAAGCATCTCCCAAAAAAATCTAGACTTTCTGAAGCACCTTTTTAGGTCAACTCTACTTTTTTTCTGGAGAAGAGCTCGTTGAGTGCGCCTGTTTGGCTAAAAACCATGGACCAAAACTGAACAATATATGAAGCGGAGCAATCTCAAACGGACTCTTAAAGGAGTTTGACTTAGTACAAATTTAAAAATTGATCTATTTGGGTACAATGGAGGGAATATTCATGCATGTGGTCCTCCTCATATGGTGCACAACATATATATACTTACTATCTCAGTCTCAAAAAGATTATTTCTATTTTTTGGTCAAAGTCAAATTATCTTAAGTTTAACTAAGTTTATATAAAATATTATCAACATATATGACTCAAAAAAATATATGGAACTTGCGAAAATTCAGGTGCCTAAATTTTAGTTTTCTTCCGGACGACGATTATTGCATATACTCATATTAAAATTACTTGAATGTATTTATCTATATATTTCTCGTTAAATTTTAGTTTTTTAAAATTTAGCACTGTCTAGGACGGAGAAAGCGCAAGAGGAATCTCTTTACTGTTGCACCCCAGGCCCATCTGCTAGCTATTGTAGTCTTTTCTTGCGTACTAGCTCAGGATATTGCACGTTGGATACTGCAAACCGATTGCTTGTCCAATTAACGAAACAGATGACAACTTCAAAGAATTACTGAACCATATAAGTCGATTTAACTTTATTAGCAAGAAATAAATGCAACTGTCTCAGGAGAATTATGTGGGTGCCAGAAAAATATTTGTATATATATATATATATATATATATATATATATATATATATATATATACTGCTAGCTTCTGGTACTAGTAGTAGTCTCCATATCGCACGCTCATCATCATGCGTTCAGCGTTGGTGCAGTAAAGCTGCTAAACTCTCTCATCGTCTCAGCTCTGCCCGATTAACGAACCAATAATTCGGAGCAGAGGTTGCAGCTGATCTGATGCGAGCAGGCATCCCTGCATGCATGCTGCATCAACAACCTGAGGGCTGCAGGCTGGGCAGGAGGAGAGGAGGTGTCACATCAAGACTGGCCATGACTTTTCCTTTGTAGCTCAGCTGCTCAGGTAGCTTGCTGATTGCTTTGGCGCGGCGAGAGACTTTTTCCTCCCTTTTGTGTGTCAGCAGTCGCCGCTCCGCTCTATCTGCAACTGCATGCATGCCTGCACCGCCGCTCGGCCATCTCGGCATGCAGCGTCTGCAAGATACTGTAAAGCTCCGTGCTTAGGGAAGTAGTTAGTAGTACTGGTACCTAATTGGAGAGGTAAGAATGGAAGAGAGGCCATGCTCAATTTAAGCAGGTTCGAGGGAGCTGAATCGAACCTGCAGAAACAACAGCAATATATATCGACAGGTTCACGTTCCATTTGCAAGATACTACTCCCTCTGTCGATTAGTCTCCTTCGTTTAAGCCTTCTGCACAGAGACAAGAAGCATGAATGACTCACGTTTTTTCAATAAATCATTATGGTCCAATTAATCTAATTAATGTGCATGCCTGCATGCAACCAAGGAGCAGCCAAGATGGCCCAAGTCCTGCATGGAGACGTGTGCATACATCCAAGGGGAATGGCCATAATTACAGCCGATCACCTCAAGATGATGGAGATAATTAGAAGAAAAACTTTTGCTTAAATGATTGAGATAAATAGACGGAGAGAGTACTATAAAGTTAGCAAGAATTAGGAACTCTAGACACTCCCCTGTATGTCTACTTAAGAAATTATTAGGAGAGGGTGGGGGCAGTTGACCCCTTTTACTCTCAGTGTAACTCTGCCGGTGTTGTGGCTCATGAGGTACTGCTAGTGATAATCTTATTACCCACTCCGTCCATGAAAGAAACTCTGCCGGTGTTGTGGCTCATGAGGTACTGCTAGTGATAATCTTATTACTCCCTCCATCCATGAAAGAATTAATTTTTATAGTTGTCTTAATTTAAATTTTTTAAACTTTGACCAAATTTCTAGAAAACTGCTAAGATTTATGGTATCAAATTTTCATAAGATGTGTATTTTATGTCATAGATGTTGCTACTCTTTTTTATAAAGTTAGTCAAACTTAAAAAAGTTTGACTGACATCTTTCGTGGACAGAGGGGTACACATTAGTAATGTAAAGTTAAGGTTTAGAAAAAAAAATTGGTTCTTTAGTATTAAAAGATCCTCATTTTTAGAAAATGCTACCACAGAAAAGACTTAAATTACGTAAAATAACATTGAAACAATGATATGTTAACAGAAATCCCATCCACCTTCGCACACCTAAGGAAAAAACTCAAGAGCTCAGCACCACCACCACCCCTTATTCGCTTGAGCTTATCAGCCAAATCTGCCAAACATTCAGCAGTGTTTTTCTCTCGCAATAAATCAGCCAACTGTACTTTCTGCCATGGCTTATTAATGCTGACCTTGCTTTTGTGATTAATATGCGTGTTTTAGAGAAATAAATTAACTAGTGTATAGAAATGGAGAAATGGTTTTCACTGACACTACATATTTTTTCACCTGAGTTACACAAAAGTACGTAGATACGACCAAGAATGGCTAGTACAAATTCATTTCTAGCGGTGGTCTAATAACATGATAGCCGGTAGAAATAGATATTTTCACTAATGATAGCTTATATTAACTGACAGTACAAATAGCCTATTTCTAGAAGTGGTTGGCTACCGTCACTAGAAATCAATTTATAGTGATGGTTGCTTTAAACAACGGCAAGTATAAATCTGATTCAAATGACACATATAAAATTGATAACTTTTCCATATTATAAATTGGATGAAGAAAAAAATTTATATAAAAAATGTAGAGCTTGATGAGAGCTATAACTTTGTAATTACTTTTTCATTTGAAACCATTAACATTCTCAAATATTGATTTAAAGTTCTCGGATATATTATAAAACACCCACTAAAAAGACACACATATATAAAATTGATAACATTTTCATATTAAATTGGAAGAAGACAAATGTTATATCAAAATCTTATACTTCGACGAGATCTACAACTTTGTTGTTGGAAACTTATTCATTTTAAATAATTTTAGCCATCAAAATATTTGTTAACAGTTATTGAATGATTTTCAAAAGTGGTTCCTTAATAAGTTAACCGTCTCTGAAATTGATTTTTCTACTTGTGGTAGTTAAGAAAACCTCCACTACATACAAATAGCTTCCATGGATGAGTCAAAAGGTATGATTCTTCTTTTTTTCGGTATCGGTAGTGTACTGGGATGGTAAGAAAGACACGAGGGCTGAGTCCTTGGATTCAAATTCTAGAGAACACACAAATTCGGATTTATGAGGGAAAAAAAATCATGTGACGTGGTTGGCGTGCAAGGCCAGCGAGTTTGAGTCTAGGTGCATTTTTTTTTGTATTTTTACATTTTTTTTAAAAAAAATATTAGGTAAAAAAACACGAAGATGTCTCAAATGTTAGTAAAAGTAGTTTTTTGTTACTAGTGTTATATTAGGTAAAAAAACACGAAGATGTCTCAAATGTTGATGAAAAGAGCTAGTCAATGACAATTTTGGATGTGTGGTTTGCAATGAAATAGGCGTGGCCTACTGCCATTACTGATGTAGCAGTGGGCCGGGCCACACTCAGACATGGTCACTGTTTTACCATGGACCAATGATCCTTGCGTTGGGTTGGGCTGCCACACCCTCCTTTCCACTTTTATGAACGCGTCCAAAAGATCATACCCTATAGAATACAAATAGGTTTGTGAGATGGACTCGACATATTTTTTTTAATCGACAAAGTTTATTGTAGGCACTTATTGACAGGAACATGACCTAGGCACCTTCGACTTCTATGCAATTAAGTTGCAGCGCTGCTAGCGCGTCCGCCAGACGGCTTAATTGAAAAGATTAAAAAATTCTACGTCAGGTGGCGCAGAGAGGTATTTATAATGATGACGTATAAAATCTAGTGGTCGTACGATTTTAAATCAATTTATTACTGTATAAAATCCTCTCCACGAGCTAGACGTTATATTTGCCAACATGTGACGTAGTTTGACACATGCTGACACTTGCATGCATTCGTGTGTCTACTCTAATATCTTTTATTATTCTTTTACGATAATTCCTCAACTAAGCATCTGTTTAAAAAACGATTTTTACTATTGAACTGCTGATATTTTTATACACGATTCAAGATCCATTTGTCGGTGTCTGAACCCGTGACCCAGGCACCAATGAGTGATTATATTTTGCGTGTGCTGGGACCCAGATGGTGATGCAGGAAGGACACAAAAAATTTATACTGAGTCGGGCTTACAATGCCCTACTTCCAGTGTGGAGGTGGCGACTCGTATTATCCTACAGCCGAAGTGCTTGTAGTGGGGCTTACAAGTGAGTTGCGAGAGAGGGAGAGTGTCCTAGGTCTCGGCTCGAGAGGTGATTGAGTGCTCGTATGAGTTCTTCGGTTGCTGAACCGTGCCTCTGGACGGGGGCCCTACCTTCCCTTTTATAGTCTCAAGGGGAGGCAGGGTTTACATATGTTGATGTTTACTGTCTATTTCTAGCGTATAGAGGGGGGATGGCGTTGGGGTTGTAGCAGCAGGGCATCCCATCCTTGGAGCTGCGATCGCATCGTGGTTGTCCCTGTTGATGATGCAGGGCCATCCCTGATGTTGTGGATTTGATGTCTAACCCTGTTCTTTCCTTGTCGAGTCCTATTCAAAGGCAGGACCATCTTTTCGAGGCCTCTTCCCTTGACCCGCGTCAGGACATAGCGGTGCCTCATTATGGCGCCAGTACCTGAGATTTGACGTCTCCCATCCCCCTGACTGATTGTACGCACAGTAACAAGGGTTAGGTGCAACAAGGGAGGGAGCAGGTAGCACAATAGGCATCATCCCCTGCTGTAGTATGGGTGAAGGCATGCCCCGCGTCCCATCCGTGGTGCGGGTGTCGTGCGCAGGAAGGTGGGAAATAGGAGGTCCGAGCCGAGGCCAGGGTTTGGGCGAGGCGGAGAATTCATCCGAGGCCAGGACTCGGGTGAGTCGGAGAATTCGTCCGAGGCCAGAGCTCGGACGAGTCGGAGAATTTGCCCGAGGCCAGGGCTCAGGCGAGCCGTGAGGGAGATTCTATTTCAGTGGTCATGTTTTGGACCAAAAGGGAGTTGTCTCGGCTATCTTGGGGATGTCCCATAAGGCATTTTTGGGCCTTAGGAAGTAGCTTTTGGCTTTTTTGTTTCGCTGGTTGGGGTACCCTGGTTCATGGTACCCGACAGTAGCCCCCGAGCTTGTGGGGGAGCTGGATGCTCCTACATAGGCTCTCTGAATTTCTGTTGAGGGTATTTCTTCCGAGGTCGGTATCCCCGTTTTGGGATCTTAATCCCCTCTGGCGGGTGCGCGCGAGCGCACCCGCTAGGTGTAGCCCCCGAGGCCTTGAAGGGATGGATTATCACTTTAAGGTCTTTTGTTAATATGGCGAACAGGGGGAGTCGCAGGGGGATAAACTCATGTTCTGTACACGAGCTATGCTCAACCTCGGTGCGGGTGTAGCCCTTGAGTCCTCGCCCATGGGCAAGGATCGATCAGGGACCCCCTGGCTTTTCGTCATCCATCATTCATCTGTTCACTCGGAGGAGGGGTGGGAGACACCATGCTACCCTCGACGGGCGAGCTATGGCGCTCCCAGTGAGTTACTAGCGGGTGAGTCCAAGTGGAGGTCCGAGTCCCATTCTATAGGGGTCGGCTAGTGACCTGATAGGCACACTCCAAAGATATCCGAGGACGGTCTCGGTGGATCTTAGTACCATTCGATAGGTTCTGAGGGCTCGGTGCCTCTCTTGATGGGATTCCCCACATGGGTCTCGGACAAATGTGTCCGCCTAACTGTGATGGGCAAAATGGATGCCCGTCTCCGTAAGTTTTGGAGGGTGTCTTGTAAAATTATTTGTATATTATAGTAGTGAACATTTCTACGAGAATCTGGTTGCCAAACGCATCTACGACGCATGTGAATCGGATGCCATGGAGTTTGCATGTCCCTGACTTACGCATCACCATGCAGCACACGATCCCAGGAAGTTCCAAGCATGTCGGCCAGGTGTATGCATGGACACTTCTTCTTGGAAGCTACACACGACGCACAACGGCACAAGGACGAAATTCCATCTAGAGAGACTAGTCTTAGCTCCATAGTCCTAGGAGGATGACCACAAAGTAAATTTGTCCGTTGCTGCCAAATGGATACGAAAAACACAAGACGTACGGAATTATCCTCATCTCCAATGCCAGCAAACTTATTAGAATATCCTATATACTACGAAGCTAAGCTACTTTGCTTGTCTCCATCTACCTCTCCTCGGTTGTTCAGGCGCTTGGTTCATTACGTCCAAAAATCCCCTGTCGTCAACAACAAGAAAAAGCCCTAGTATATTTTTCTTGTTCTCGCCGGCGCCGCCTTTGCATTGTTGCATGCATGCATGCGTACAACAACACAAGCATCATCCCCATGCATGTACGTGTCACCTCACTCTGTGTGTATAAATACGGCGAGTGCATCAACCTGCACTCCCTGCTCCCACTCCAACCACTCGAACTGTAGCATATAGGTGAGCTATTTTAGCTAGCTCATACACACTGTTCACAGCGTGTCACAGTAGTGCACACACACAACGTTGCCATCGTCTTCCCGTGGCCATGCATCCGGCGATGCCAACCCAGAGCGACGACGACGACGTGTCGTCGTCAATGCACCTGGTGCAGGACCTGTGCGAGTGCGCGGGCCACGTGGAGGCGGGCGCCATCGAGCGGGCCGGCCGCTGCCTGGCGCGCGCCACCGGCGACCTCGCCGCCGCCGCGGGCGACGACGGCCCGCTGCGGCGCCTCGCCGTGCCCATGGCCGACGCCCTGGCGCGCCGCCTCGTCCGCCTCATGGTCCCGGCCGTCGCCGACGCGCTCATCGACCCCTCCGACCACCTCGACCCCCGCTGCGTCCGCGCGGCACGCCGCAGATTCTTCGAGCTCAGCCCGTTCTTCAGGGCCGCCGCCGCCGTCACCAACCGAGCCATCCTTGAGGCCATGGAGAACGAAAAGGTTCTGCCTTGGCTCGTGTACTGTGTGCTGTGCTAGTCCAACGATCGATATCGAACAAAGCTAGCTACTCCCACTGAGTTAAAGATAATTGACGGCCTAAACCCTAGCATATATAAACTGGAATTAGTCTAAAAGATGGATCAGTGGCACTATTATTTACGAAGAAATAGTGCTAAGTTACACTACTTGCTAATTAGCCTTTCGCTTTACGGTGATCAGGAACTTTGACTTAATATTCAACTTTGTTGGTTTGTCTTTTATGCGAATATTATTGGCATATGCTTATAGGAAAATAAAAAAAAAATGCAGTGACCGTTTTGGATATGAAAGTACGTAGTCACAATCTTAATAGAAATTACGGAGTGTACAATAAAAATATCACTAGTGTCGTTTTTGTTAAATATTTTTTTTTAAAAAAACAACTTCTAGTTTGAGTAGTCAGAGCCCAAGCTATTTTAAGAGGGGCGCTGGTGTCGCCAAACTAGTTCTAATTCAAAGTTGTCATTTTTAACAGAGGTTATTTTATTTATTTATATGTAACAGTAATAAACTTGTTTCATTTTCACCGTGATCAGAATGTCCACGTCATCGACTTTGCGGGGCCTACCGCACAGCCATGCCAATGGATCCAGCTCCTACGCGAATTCCACCGCCGCCCGGGAGGGCCGCCGCACCTGCGCCTCACCATCGTCCACGACGACGGGGACCTCCTTGCCAACATATCAGAGCGGCTCGCCAAGGAGAACGAGGAGCTCGACGTGCCACTCCAGGTGCACCGCGTCGTCAGCCAGATCGAGGCACTGGATCCCACCGACCTGCACGGCGTGCTCGGGCTCAAGTCCGGCGAGGCGCGCGCGGTCGTCTGCACGCTGCAGCTGCACCGCCTCCTCGCGGCCGCCGATGACCCAGCGGGCACCTTCAGCGCCGGCCACCGCTTCAACCAGACGGCAAGCGTCGCGCGGCTGCAGCAGATGGCGTCCACCTCGTGCCCGCCGAGCGTCGGCGCGTGCAGAGCCGGCGGCGGCGGCGGCGGCTACGATGACGACGACGACATCGACAGCAGCCCGGCCACGCCGATGGGCTTCGTCTCGCCGCCGTTGTCCACGCCCCAGCTCCAGATGCCGCCGGCGCTGGCGAGCTTCCTGTCCGCGGCGGGCGCGCTATCGCCCGAGGTGGTGGTGGTCACGGAGCAGGAGGCCAGCCACGGCGGCGTCTCGTTCCGGAAGCGCTTCGGCGAGGCGCTGGGGTACTACGCCGCGGTGTACGACAGCCTGGACGCTGCCGCCGAGGCGTACCGGCGGCCCGCCGCGGAGCGGGCGGAGGTGGAGCGCGCGGTGCTCGGGGAGGAGATCCGGGACGTGCTGCTGCGGGACGGCGCGCACCGGCGCGAGCGGCACGACAGGCTGCAGCGGTGGGCGGCGCGCATGGAGCTGGGCGGGTTCAGGAGCGTGCCGCTGAGCTACGCCGCGGTGAGGCAGGGGAACGACGTGCTCCACAGGTGCGGCCTGATCGGGTGCGGCGCGGCGCCGGCGAGCAGAGAGCACGGCGGCTGCCTTCTCTTGTGCTGGAGCTCGTCGCCACTCTACTCGGTCTCGGCATGGCGGCCGGACGCACGCTCAGGTGCTCCAGGGAGCTGCAGCTAGCTAAGCACTTGCCAAATGGAAATGGTGGCTCCTGCGCGACAGAGTTTTGAGGAGAGCTGAGATCGATGGCGATTCATTCGAGGGACGACAGTGAATTTGTAATTAAATTAATAGGTGTCACACTGACATGCATGGAGATGCATGATTGATTGGAATTGGAACGAGAATGATGTAGTGTTTGACAACGAAAAAGAAGAAATCATATTTGCTACCATCAGATCTAGGTGATCAGGCAAATCAGCAGGCTGCTTTAGCAGCATAACCGTGAAGAAGAATGCCGTAGATAGTTACGTTAGGTTTTATACCCTCCCTAATCATAGAATCAAAAATCTTCCTAGCTAGCTTCTGTGTATTTTCCATTCTTGCACAGATAGTCCAGCAGCAAACCATAAGTAATAATATTTGGGGCAAGACTTCCATTGTATCAGATGTATGGATGTCTGGCATAACACCTTTATCAATCATCTGCTCAAGGACACCTGGAGATAATCATTTTTCTGAAGAGGCGGATATGATATTAGGTGGCAGTTTGATACCACCAGAAAGAGAAAAAAAAAAGATTCTAAGAAATAAAAAAAAAGAGGAAAATTTGGGTTTCATGTTCAGCCTAGTCAACTGCTTGAGCTTTGCACAGTCCACCAATGATCGTGTTGTATGTCACAAACATCTGGCTAAATCCCCCAA
>Ga0182004_10005232_pt1 | contig 10572 bp, 7 predicted proteins | sample Sormic07211540_1_FD_120479 | JGI IMG/M metagenome (GOLD analysis project Ga0182004, IMG submission 120479) | Endophyte microbial communities from Sorghum bicolor roots, Mead, Nebraska, USA - 072115-40_1 MetaG | ecosystem: Host-associated > Plants > Roots > Unclassified | place: USA: Nebraska...
TTGGTCCTTGCGCGGACCAAGGGGGAGCAAGACCCTTGCGCGGGTGCTCCAACGAGGACTAGTGGAGAGTGGCGACTCTCCGACACCTCGGCAAAACATCGCCGAGCACTTTCTTCCACTACTCCTTTACATTCTAGCATTTACTTTGTGCTTTTACATTTTTAGAATTGCCATGCTAGAATAGGATTGGAACTAGGTTGCAAAACTTTTATCCGGTAGCTCTCTAAGTCACACTAGGCACAAGGGGTCGAATTGGAGCTTATAGGTTGCTTAAATTTTTAGAGAAGCCCAATTCACCCCCTCTCTTGGGCATCTTGATCCTTTCACAACAAACTTTGCAGACACAGACTCAAGACAGACAAATTCAAATCAGCTTTAGATCAAAGGGCACGGACCGTTGGTCTTGTCAAGTGTGGGGGAAAATGGTGTCCTCCAGCACCAAATATGTTGTTGTGTGCATGTCAGCTGAACCCTGCAGTTTCCAACAACTTAAATGAGAATTGACATGCTTAAGCTGCACTTGTATAAAACCATTGATTGACAAAGAATCCTATCTAAGATATATATGTACCCCTAACGCTCACCAATAAATAATCCAGCAAGATGCAATTTAAAATGACAAGGTTAAAAAATAAAACATGCCTTGAAACTGCAGTACTAAAGTAAAGAAAAATTAAACAAATTACAGAAATATACATATTAAAATTGCAGAAATATACATAGAATTGACTTTCCCATAAAGTCTACAAAACAAGATAACATTTATAAAATAAAATAAAATAAACAATCTGTTTCATCTTTACCCCTCTATAAATACACCACTGAAAAGCAGTAGAAAGGATAGTCCAGGTACACTTCAAAACGGCGGAGGAAATGACACATCTGTTGCTATCCACTTGACTGAATATGTCATTTCCAATTTCTTACCATCTTCCAGAAGCTTAGTCAACTCTTGGGTAAGATTTACATGAATTATGTGAAACAAAAATCACATGAGATCATGTTAGTTAGGTGCATCCAAATTGATGTGTTAACGTTCTGGAAAAATGTAATAAAGCATACCCTGTTATCATTGTATTTAACAATACTGTTCTTGTGTGTGTAAAGATAATGCTTGTTTTCACTGTTCTTGTAAGTCTTCCCACCGAAATCTGTTCAAAACAGGTATACACGTTGAGAAATGAAAATATTATGCTGAGAAGAACCTACCCCAAAGAGGCAGATCATCTAGAAGAATATGGCAACAGGCAACAAAACATAAATTTACCCACAAAGATGAATGCCAACGTTAGAAATAAGAAATACATCCCAAATTATCATAAGGCTATAGAGCTTTCAATGGCATCAGCAAACTGCTGGACCTTCGTAGCATCCAGCTCAAGTGTAAGCATTAAAAGGGATGAGGAGAACTTTTGAGTTCTGAACATATTTTGCCCTGCATGTAGGAATCATAAAAAAAATAACATTCAAGCAGCAACCACATAAGTAAAATCTGTTGCAAATGATCTCTGCTTCAAATTTCTATTGTGATTTATTTCTCAGAGATTGGCATATCGATATTTATTTGTAAGGTTCTATCTAGATATAAGGCTATAGAGCTTTCAATGGCATCAGCAAACTGACCTTCGTAGCATCTAGCTCAAGTGTAAGCATTAAAAGGGATGAGGAGAACTTTTGAGTTCTGAACATATCTTGCCCTGCATGTAGGAATCATAAGGAAAATAACATTCAAGCAGCAACCACATAAGTAAAATCTGTTGCAAATGATCTCTGCTTCAAATTTCTATTGTGATATATTTCTCAGAGATTGGCATATCGATATTTATTTGTAAGGTTCTATCTAGATTTAGACACAAGAAGACCAGAAGACACAAGTAACTGTTCCTGATGACTTCTGTCATTGAAGCCTTTTAAGTTACAGAAAACAATTTATTCATTTATCCTCAGGAATTGAACACCAGGAACTCTCTCATCGCATCAGCCCCAAGCGAACCTCGCATTAGAACAACCCCGAGAGAGGAGCCAGCTCCACCAACCCAGCAGCGTGAGATTCGACCGATGAGGGGGTCCTACAACCAGCGTGACTCGACCGATCTAATCGGGATGGGTGCGACTTTGAACCGGGGCACCAAGAGGCCGTGTGGTAGGGTCGTGAGCACGCACCTTGTGGTCAGCTACACTACACAGATACTTCAGGATATGAGCGTATCCGATACGTATCGGACACGGATACGTATCCGATACGCCGCCGATACATATCCGCGGAGTATCCGAATTTTAATTATTTTTTAAATAATCGGATACGCTGGGCTGATACGTATCTGTCTCAGGATTCGCGTATCTGCTTTGGTGGATACGGCCAGCCCAACAACAGCCCAGTCAAGCACTTATCCATTGCGTTCCCATCCGCCCAGCCCTACCCTCACGCACGACCGCACGCGCTCCCATCCGCGACGCCGCCTCCTCTGCTCGCGACTCGCCGCGACCCCCGACCCGCCGTCCGCCGGCCACCGGCGACGAGCGTCCGCTCGCCGGCGACGAGCAGCCGCCTGAGAATCCCCTTCTACTTCCGTGCTCTCCCTCTCCGGCGACGAGCTCCCATCCCGCGACGGCGCGACCCTCCCTGGCTTCCCTGCTCTCCGTCCGCCGGCAGCAGGCTAGCACCCGTCCGCTCGTCATCGCCAAGTCTCCAGCCTGCCGAGCACTGTCCGCCCTTGCTCGCCGGCCGCCATCGCCAAGTCTCCAGCCTGCCGGATCGGGGTCGACCTCCAGTGAGCGGTGAGTGAGTGAATCCCCTTCCCCATTCTTGATCTATTCTATTTCAATAGTGGAACTAGAGTTAGTGATTCCTATTGCTTGATTGTTGTAGATGGCGTCTCCCAATTTGAGTGGTGCTAGTGCTAATGGTACTGGTAGTGTAGGATCTGCAGCCACACAGCCAACAGACATTAAGGCTATCAACTTTATTGCTATCAGCTTTAAATTTAGACATGCATTATTTTTATTTATTTTTATTTTTTTAATTATTAAACGTATCCACGTATCGGATTTTTCAGAAAATTGACGTATCCGCATATCCGTATCCTTCCGATACCGATACGCGTATCTGTATCCGTGTAACATAGGTGGTCAGATTCGGATGTGGAGGCGAGTGCGAGCAAGGCAGTGAGGGCGAGGGCGAGGCTGAGCATGAGGTGGCGGCTACGGCCCTAGCGGAGCGGAGCTCGCGCTCGCCTGCACAGTGGCGGTGCTTGCGCTGGCTCGCGTCCTCCGCTCTCGTCGCGCCCTCCGACCGGGTCGCACTCTCCCCGAATCCTCTACTCGCCCGGGTATGGCCGGCAGCGGTAGTGACGTGGAGGAGGGATCGGCCGTCTTTGTTGCGCACCGCGTCGTCGTCGTCGGACACCATGGAGGTCGGACTGTCGGTTTCTTTTCCTCTTTTTCTTGGTGATTGATCGTAACCCTGTTGAAGCCGCGATCCGGGGCGGGGAAGGGTGAGGACTCAGGTCGCGTTGAAGCCGTAGTGTTGAAGCCTGCGATCAATCTCCGCCGCATGATTGGGCTCAAGCATGGAAGATATGTTTTATAGCCTTTGATTTTAATAAAGACAACTTTCTGTGTACATTTTTCTGAGTGTATAGAGATAAGAGATTCTCAACGGGGGAAGTTTTATTGGGTAGATCTAGTATAATTTGAAGTGTTTCATTATAGTAGAGATTAGGCTCATAAGATTCATCTCGCAAATTACAGGTAAACTGTGCAATTAGTTTTTATTTTCATCTATATATATTTAATGCTCCATGCATGTGTCACAAGATTCGATGCGATGGAGAATCTTGAAAGTTTTTGGAAACTAAACAAGGGCCTAACTTGCTACCAGAACTTCCAAACAGATTCTCTATTGCCTATTCTATTTCTTAGTCTCGTATCTAAAAATAATGACCAGAGATTCAATTCCGGCAAACAACTAGGCGGTGACGGTAGCTGTGGCGATTGGGGCTCGGGGCGACATAGTGCCAAAGAAAAATGTTCAACGCACTTGATAGGATGTTGTTGGAGAAAGTTTTTTTCCTCTTGAGAAAAACATCATTCACCTCGGCCACGCTGACGTGCTCCTCTATGGCACCGTGCCATCTCAGTTCGATTCGAATTCGGTGCTCAATCTGACACTACACATATAGTTTTCCAAACGGGCGACACTCGTACTGCACGACACTAGCACCACATGGCACGACACTATCAGGCATGGTAGCCCTGTCGTGTCGTGCCGTGTAGTGCCACCGTGCCCAGACTTTGTCCCAGGCACGACACTAAAGCCCTCAGATAGTGTCGTGTCGTGCCATAGGGCATGACAGCCTAGCGGATTAGTGTCGTGACTTGGCACTAAAACCACAACACCACTTCAAAAGATGAGAATCAAAAGATCATTTCAAAAACTAACTTGAAATCTGAAGGAACTTAAAACACAAGACAACAGAGATAACAAATTAAATGACCTCTTGCTCGTCCGACATCTTGCTGTCACTGGCCTCCGGTCCCTCGATGGCTACCAAGAAGAAAGAAGTAGGGTTAGTAACAGATCTAGGGTTAGGGTTCAAGAAGAAGAAGTAGGGTAAGGGTTCGGGTTAGGGTTATGGCTCACCCCTACGGCCAAAGCTGCAAAGATGCCAGCGACAACGGTGACCTCGTCATCACACAGATCTGGCACCCTGGTATCTCAACGCATTCGCTCAGGGCCTCAGAGATGCAGGAGCCCAACGAGGTCGACGAGGGAGACGAGATAGAGATGACGAGGGCAAGATGAGGAGGACAAGGCTACATCACCGGTAAGGGAGGAGGAAGAGTTATATAGAAGGTTGTGTTGTGTGCCCGTGCTGACCGCCAAGAAGCAGAAAGAAGAGAGGAGAGAAGTTGGGGTTGCCACTAGAGAACAGAGAGCGCAGGAGCTGAGGAGCTGCAGCAAGTGAGGAGAGAGAGGGTGAAGGTGCGAATAAGCTAGGGTTCTAGGTCTAGGGGAGTGTCGAGCAGCGGATGGCTTATATAGCCCTCCTTCCCCATCACGGAGATCTAATTGTTGGATTTTTTATGGGCTAGACCCATTTAGATTTAATAAATCAATAAACTCTATGGTGTGTAATTATGGACAATATATGTTGTACCGAATGGAAAGTCCAAGAGTTGGAGTGGTAGGCAGGCTGACGGTACGAGAGTTTCAACTCAATTATGTGGGAGTTTCAACTCACTATCTGCGGATGTTTCGATAGATAACTTAGGAGTTTCAACTCCGCGTGAAAACCCTTCAGTTGCCCATCTCCTCAGCCGCCAACATGGAGTCCCTTCCCCTCCTCTCCTCTCCAGCCACAAGAATAAATAGGAGACTCTCATCCCTTTGGTACAACAAGAGAGAACACTTAGATCATAGTTTTGTTGCAAAGTAAGAATTCCCATCTCGTAACTCCGCATGCATGGAGGTGCGAGAGGGCAGGTGCCTCCGGAGCCCTTGCCGTTCAAGACCTTGCACGAGGGATCGACAATTAGGTTTTTGAGAGCGTCTATGCGACTGCCCAACTCCATTGTTGTTGTTCATCTTCTTCCTGGAGGTCTCTTGGTGTTGCCGGTCGCCGTCTTCTTCTTCCCGATGATTGGTTCGTCGTCTTCGCCTTCGTCTCTACCTCACGGCGATCGAGGAAGGACAAGGTTCTGGAAATCTGAATGCGGAAGTCTCAGGATATGATCTGTTCGTCTTCCCTCAGTTTTACGTCGCTCTATTTCTGTTTGTTTCAATAGCTCTGTCGTACAGGTTCAGTAGTTGTGTCATATATGTTTCAGTATATCTGTTTATATGTTTCGGTAGCTATATCTTGTTTGGTGTTGTTACAGAAAGTTATATACCATGCCAAACTTTGATGTTTGATATGCTTTATGGATCATGTTTACATGTCGTAATTATGATTCATGTCATGCTTATATTTATCAATAATATCATATATGTCATCATCATATTGTTAATTTATGGAATTAAAATGATATGGAAATTGTCTAATATTCTAACACTCATGGTCACGAGTGTGGGGAGGCTGATCCAACGACTACAAGTCGTGCCGCCCCCGTGTCGGCCATTGAAGCAGGCCGCGCCCGTGCCATGCCATTGTGCTGGCATCACAACCCAGGCACGGGCATGGGGTCATGTCATGCTTGGCACAGGCACGGAAAAGGCTGGGATGGGCCATTTTCGTACCAGGCCAAATCGTCATGTGCCCGTGTCGGCCCAGCGGGCTTGGACCGTTTGGAAAACTATAACTGCACAATTGTTAGGGGATGGCGGCAGCGGCCTATTCAAGAGTCAAGCAAACCTTGGCAGCCACGCTGATGTGCTCTTCTGCGGCGCCGCTGGACGAAGTTGGTGTATCTTACGTGGGAGACTATGGGCTTATAGCTACAAAGAAGTTCGTTAAGTATGGATGATTGTCTTTAAAGAGAAGGTCCATTTTTTTTTGAATTTTTCATAGAAAACATAACAACGATTGATTAGGTATAGAACTCATACAGACTAGGATAAAAAATCTAAAAAATTATTGTTGTATTGCAAATGTAAGATATTTTAGTTTGTCCTAAGTCAAACTTATTTACATTTAACTAAATTTCTAGAAAACCACACCAACATTAACACCAAATCAAATCCATCATTGGATATATTTTTATTGAATGTTTGTTTGATGTTAACAATGTAGGACCTTTCCAAAAAAATGTTAAACATGTAGGTAGGCCAGTTAAAGGTGTTTAATTTGTGACAAATCTAAAACATCTTATATTTTAATTAAGGAGGCATTATTATTCTTATTATGGCATGAGTTTGTCAGTCCAAAGCCAAGTTTGTTTATAAAGAATTAACAAAGATTCAATAAATGGTACATATTATTAGGCCCTGTTTGGCATAAGTCTCCACCAACATCACGGGCTATTTTAAGTTGTTTGTGTCAAAAGAGTCTTTTACAAAATAGGTGAATCTCCAGAAATCATGTTCGCACATGAGATTAGAATGGGATGTAACTTGAAAATAGTAGTTTCTCCTAGCTCTCACCAACCCAAGAGGGCCTAGTTGGCTAGCTCAAGTGGAGGTTGGGTTTGCCCCTAGGGACTGTGAAGGAGTGTGCTCAGTTGGCATAAGGAAGGCGGTCACTAGTGTGGTTGTCGGGGCGCATGACCGCCAGTTCATGCAGCTGATGCCTAGGGCGTGCGCGGGTTAGACTCAAAAAAGAAGATGTGCAGGCACGGAGAAAAAGAGAGGCTACCATGGCCAGGGATGGCTAGTGAGCATGAAGGCCCAAGACTAGGCGCGTGGTTGCCAGCCATTGAGGCACGTGCAGGCACTATCACCATGCGAGGTACGGGCGAGGTTGCCATAACCATGGGCGAGTGAAGAGGTCTAGGATGGGGAAGGGCATTGTAGTCATTTCATTCTTTTTTGTATATAATCATGAGTTATTATCAAACGGTCTACCAAAATAGTTTCTGCTCCACGATAGAGCTTCTCGTAGAGCTGAAGCCAAAAGGAGCTACTTCACTAGTGAATTTTGAGCTATGCTAAACAAAGTCATAGTCATTTTTTTCTTGCCTCATTCAGATGGTTACTCATAGGGATATGGATGCATGGACCATCGTGTGACTTGGAAGAAGCTATTTTTTAGAAAGGAAGAAAGCTCCTTTTACCTTCTTAAACAATACTCATGATATGATCTTCCTACTCGAACTCTAAAGTCGAATATCTTACCCCATCAACTCTCAAAGTTGTTTAAATTTTCTCCTATCGTTTACAAGTGATTTTAAAGGCGTTTCCATCCTTTCTACTTAAAAAATTAGTAAATATGTAATAATACTTTTAAACAAAATAAAAATATCTAAGCTTCTAAAATTCTATGAAAAATCTTAGAGATGTATTAGAACACGACCAAACCGAATAAAATGGTAGAGCTCATAAAAAATCTCTAGAAGCTTTCAAAAATCGTATTTTTGCTCTAGAACGATCTAAACAATTCTCAAAATATTCTAGCTGATGTTCAAATGCATTTTAGAAACTTCCCACAAGAAAACGCACGAAACCAACATGGATAAGTTCAACATTAAATGTATATTGCATTCATGCTGGTTGCATATCATATTTTTTATTGAATGGCTCTAAACACATTAAGACATCAATTAGAATAATTTGGGAATTTTAAAGATTTTTTCTAGATATTGTTCCATTTTCCTAGAGGTTATATAATTTTGGAAGATTCTAAAGATATTTTCAGGAGCTCTAAGTAATTTATTTGGATCTATATATCTATGTGGTTGTTCTTGAAATTTTTAGAAGCCTAGATTTTTTAAAAGTTTAAAAACCTAACCATGTAATTTCTAGATTTTTTAACTAAAGAAGGATGAGTTGAAAACTACTTCTAAGCGAGGCATTTAGGTAATTTAACTTGTATTGAGAGTTGAGGGAGATAAGATGTCCAGTTTTAGAGTTCAAGAGGTAACAGGAACTTTTTCCGTGCGACATTTTGCTAGAACTAATTGGTCTTATTGGTTTTCATTTTGTCCAACTTGTGGGATTATTTATGCTTATACGGTGGTAGCAGCGTGCAAGCTAGCCCATGTAAAGCCTCACTCCGTGGTTTTATAATGCTGAAACCACTGTCTGGCAGTCAGTCTCCGCACACACCTGCATCCGCTTATAACTTCTGATGCCTATGTTCCTCTTTGAGCCAAATGTTCAGTACTTGCGAAAATAGAATCAATGAATTAACATTGGCACAAGTACTGAGCGATACTTGCAGATGGATGCAACCATATACAGTTTTGTCTTGCAAAAGCACCAAATTCAGATGAAATATAATCTAAGACATACGAAAACATATAGGACATTCAAATTCTAACACCGTAAGCTGCGAAGGCCGTCGAGAGGAGGGACGCTCGCGAGATCAAAGGCGGCAACATCATCATCAGGTGGGCAGTGTCCGTCTATTGACATCAAGAGTTGCATCCCTAGGCGCGCGTCGTCGTGCGTGAGATGGGACTGCAACAAGAAGAGCGCGACGTCCTTCTCAGCGAGCAGAACCAACATCTGCACAGACTCCGAGGAGAGGTGGACGTGCGCAGGCACCAAGTGGTACAAAGTTATGCAAACCTCACTAAACACTAGTCCTATACCTAGAATAAGCATATAAGTGATGATCTAACTAACCTAAGCACCTTGCAAAGCACTACACTAATCACCTAATCTTTCCTTACACATTTGTGGTGGCTAGAGCAGTGAAATGGTGTCTCAACACCCCTTTATCTTTAGTACACTAACACACAAAAATGAGCCATCCAAAGGGTATAGCCCCAACCATCAAAACTAGTCGTTGGTGGCATGCTGCACTTTTCATAGACTCGTCAGAAATTCTGATGCCTAACATCAGTTCGGGTGGTGCCGCGTTTACTAGTCACTTAAAGACAGTCGTTGATCTAACAACTGTTGGAGCACTATTCATCAGGCTCTGGTGTTTCTCACTAGATAATTCTGGTTCTAGTTTTTCTTCTTTGAAATCTCTCTGGTGGAGATATCTTTCTTTGGTGCCCAACCTTCAGCACACACTGATTAATTCAATGGCAAACCCTAGGTTTCCATAGTGCCATCACATCCTCTAGTGCCTATCTCCTGTGGAGCCACATCCTCTGGCGCCTATCTTCTCTGGAGCACACTGACTCGATCTATTTGCATTGTCTCTTACATGTGTGTTGATTTCTTTCTTTAGTGCTTCACCTTAGCTACCACGGGACTTATCCGGTGCACATTGTGCAGCTTCTTTTAATTCCATTTCTTTGTATCTTTGTGCCTGGGCTGGTTCCATCCTATGACTTGGACTTCTTGCATTGCTTATAGATTTTCTAAAGTAGCTCCGGTGTCTTGCTTAAGGTGTTGATCAAGCCGATCTCCATAGTGCCTAAATTAGAATCAACCTTGCATCCATGTGAACTTTCCTTATATAGTAGCAAACATTATTTTTTTTGAAACTTTACTAGAAAACATTATTAGTCCAAATGATCATGTTGTTCATCGAACACCAAAATCACATAATGATCCATATAAGGTACCATTTTCCTTACACTACAAAACAATAAAAATGCACCATGGAACATGCCATGCATAATACACGTGCAATTCAAAACACGCCACTGAACATCTTATAAGTAGCAACGAAACAATACAGATACACCACGGAACATTATTGGAACAATAAAACTAAACCAAAAATAAAAAAAAGAAGAAGAAAAAGTCCAGTGCAAACAGAGAAAAAAAAGAGTAAGGAAAAAGCGGTAGAAGACGGAAGCAAAAGTGAAAAAGAGAATAACACACCTGGGCCGCGTGGTTATTACTAGTCACGTATCCTCCGATTCCACGTAGCCCAACAGGCAACAGCAGTTTGGGCTCGCTTCCGCGTGGTTTGAACGCTAATTGATTGCTGGTCCGCGGATGACTTGCATGACCGGATATTCTCGCTTCGTGATCGTGCGGTAGCTAACTCCGCTCAAGGTGCTAAACCTAAA
>Ga0182004_10005233_pt1 | contig 10572 bp, 12 predicted proteins | sample Sormic07211540_1_FD_120479 | JGI IMG/M metagenome (GOLD analysis project Ga0182004, IMG submission 120479) | Endophyte microbial communities from Sorghum bicolor roots, Mead, Nebraska, USA - 072115-40_1 MetaG | ecosystem: Host-associated > Plants > Roots > Unclassified | place: USA: Nebraska...
CCAAGCCCAAGCCCAAGTCCAAGGCGAAGGCGGTCAAGGGCGGCGAGCGGCAGCAGAGGCGGGCGCTGGAGGAGCACCTCAAACGGCGCACCCGTTCCGCGGCTTCCTTCGACGCCGACCTGTACGGTCGGCGCGCCCACGAGCACCACGTCCCCGTCTTGCTTGGCGAGGTCCTCGCCGCCTTCCGCCGGCCCCGCCCACTCCGTTCCTTCGTCGACTGCACCCTCGGCGCCGCGGGACACTCCCTCGCCGTGCGTATCCACTCACTCGTTCTCGTGCTCCATTGCTTTTGTTCTACTGCCCACGACGTCTTCGATGCGATGTTGTTGAGTGCTCTTGCCCGCTTGCTGCTTGACGAAATGCCTCTCGGGCTTTGTGGTTTAGATGATGGAGGCGCACCCGGAGTTGGAGCTGTACATTGGCATGGACGTCGACCCATCTGCCCTGGAGATTGGCCGTGGGCACATTGAGACCTTCCTTGCTGGTAGGGAAAGGGAAGCGAATGGAAGGGAAGAGGATGTCTTGCAGGAGACTCTGCGTGCCTACACTCATGTCAAGAACTTCAAGTACATCAAGCAAGTTCTCGGTAGTGTGGATGAGAGTCTGGCGGTTGGCTCTTCTGGAGTTGATGGTATCCTCATTGACCTTGGCATGTCATCCATGCAGGTCAGTCATCAAGTTAAAAATATGAATAGTGATTGCAAGGTTTCTGCATTTCCCATTTGCTGATTCACATTTCATCTTGTTACTACTTCATCAGGTGAATAGATCAAATAGGGGATTCAGTGTACTCCAGGATGGCCCTCTTGATATGCGCATGGACCCTAAGGTCAGTGTTACTTTGCTCGTCTTTTCTGGTCTAATCTTCATTCTACTCCTATGATAATGTGTGTTCAAAGAGTATTTCTTCCTGCAATACTGAGGTGTTTTTTAAAAGTTTTAGGGCCAACCCCAGTCTTTTACCTGAAGTCAAATGACGGTTTAAACCACTGCAGCACAGGGGATTAGCCTACCAATCTGAAAGTTAAGCACAAATCCATCTCAAAACTCAAAACCGACCAAACACATGCTTAAGCAGCAACCGAAACTGTAGAGACTTCAGATATTGATGCCCTCTGCAACAGCTGACATCGCCACATCGGAGCCAGGAGCTCTCATCGTGAGGGTCTTCTCCATCTTGTAGCTGCGAAATGTCTGCGCCGTCACTTGACTCCAGGAACAGTCCCATTGATGCATCAGTTCTGAAGCCACAACACTAAATCTGCCAGATTCTTGATATCCTTTATCTTCTTCAACAGCGAATCTTTTTCCTCTGCCTGGCACAAAATTAGCCAATTCTGTACCATAGCCACTACCTTCAAGAAGAGCAAATCCAAATCCATACCTTTCCACCTAGTTCTCTGGAAGCATAAATCATTTCTAAGTTTCCAGATACACCAAAGTGCTGCAGAAGTTACCATGTTAAGAACCCCATGCTTTTTATTGCTAAACCAGAACTTTCCTATATTTTCAAGTTTGCTCCCTACCTATACTTTTAGAACTTGAGATAATATATGCCAAAGCTGTTGCGCCACTACGCAGTCAAAGAAAAGATGTTGAACATACTCTGTGTATCATTTTTGTCGAATTAATCAATTTAGAACTTTATATGCTACACTTCCAATGTCCGTGGTTCAATTTTAAAACTGATTTTACAACAAAGAATGATCGTGTCAATTCATGTTTTTAGTCACTAAACAGTTGCTATGTCCAAAAGGTTCAGATCAACTTTGGTCTTGTCTTCAAGTTGTATCACTCTTACCTATACATGAAATTATACAGGCAACTTTAAGAGCAGAGGACATTTTGAATTCTTGGCCGGAGATTGAACTTGGGCGTATCCTGCGTGAATATGGGGAGGAAAGCAACTGGCAATCAGTTCAGAAGCAAATTGTTAAAGCCCGAGCTACGGGCGGTTTGCACTCTACTGGGGATCTTGTCAAACTAATCCAAAGGATGTGTAGCATCTCAAGCGGTAGGTGTAATCTTTCGACGATGTTGCCACTAAAGGTGTTTTTTTTTCCTGTCAATGTATGCATAGGTTCATTTCTTTTGGTTTTGAATGCCAAATTCAGTGTTCTAAAATAGTAACGATTTACAGAAGTGCCATGTGGTGTTTTCATTTCAGTGTATTTCTCCTTTCTGCTTGCAGTTTCTCAAGTTTTATTACTATTGTTTTTATGTAGCAAGTAGCATATAGTAGAATGTATTTCGAAAGAAGCAAAACGAAGATAATTTTGCAAGACATTTGATATAGTTGATAAACTACAGGGCGGCAAGGCTGGATTAAGACTGCAACAAGAGTGTTTCAGGCCCTCAGGATTGCAGTTAATGATGAACTCCGGGTTCTAGAAGATTCACTCCATTCATGCTTTGACTGCCTAGCGACAGGTGGCCGTCTTGCTGTAATCTCATTCCACAGTCTGGAGGACAGAATTGTGAAGAAGACTTTCTTGGAGCTCATCCATGGGGGTGAAGCAGATGATGAAGAAGACGACAAAGATGACCTGGCGCTCACTGACATCGTAAATGAAGATGAACCATGGTTTGGCCAGAGAGTGCAAGGAAGGAATGGAACTGTCCTCACAAAAAGACCAATAACCCCCTCGCAAGAGGAGGAAAAACTAAATCAGAGGTGCAGAAGCGCAAAGCTTAGAGTTATTCAGAAGAACTGAATAATTTGGGATAAATTTTGAAGGATTCCTGAGCACATTGGTGTGTAATTTTTTATAGCCAGAGAAATGTGAATGGATTCTCACTTGTGTGCACAGCCAGCTGCAGTCTGGATCAACAGAAAAATTGCCTCAGTCGGATGTGGTGCTATTTATCCTCGACAAGAAATCTAGAGGCTTAGGTTAGTCAAAAATCTCACTGTATCTGCATCAGTTTCTGAACTCCATTCACGTATATCGGCTCATGTACTCTGTAAACCATTCACTTGCAAGACACGATAATCACTTTAGGCCCCATTTAGATCCTTGGAATTGAAATATATTAATAGTTATAATTTAGATATAGATTAATTAAGCTAATATGGTTGTATACTATTGTCGGCCATGCGATATTTGTATACTATTGTCCGCCATGCGAGGGAGATACTTATGTGCTGTATGTGTTGTACTTGTACATGATTAATATACTATTTAACTGGTTTAACTCGCATGCCATTTTTACAGTTGAACTTCTTATACTTGTAGTACCTTGGTCCCCCAAAAGATAACATTCTAGATTTAGTCAAAGTCAAACTATAAGCTTGAGTAAGGTTACAGAAAAAATGTTGACATATATGACTTCATATAGGTATTACTGGAATCTAGTGATAGTTATTTGTATTGATAAATATTAAAATTGTTTTAAAAAATTCAGTCATATTTCAAATCATTTGACTTAGCAGCATTTCTTTTGGGGTGGAAGAAGTATTAAGATGGATTGTCTTGCATATCACATAGCAATTTTTTTTTAAAAAAAACATTTTTCTGTTACTGAGAAGACAACTGAAGGCGTGAACGAGAAGTGACGTCGGTGAGGCCACGTCATCCCATCGCGACGCACACAGGCGGCCACGTCTCCTGGCAGCACCACCACTCTTCCCCTCCCAAAAATTTCTCCTCGCCTTCGTCAAACGATCGCGCCCGCTTCGTCGTCGCTGTCGAGTTTGGTGTCCGCCTCTGCCGCGAGAGCTCCAGCCCCACACGGCCCCGCAGCAATGGCAGCCACAACCTGAGCTGCCACTGCCAGCCGGCGCAGCTGCCACGCGAGCGCTTCCCACTCCACACGTGATTTCATTTCAAGCCGGCGGGAATGGTGGTGGATCGGAGGGCTCCGTAGATTCTTCTTCCCGACCTCCTCCAGGCGCTTGATAAAGCCGGCGCCGAGCAGCCAAGAATCTCTTGGGACAGAACCGTACGCTCCTCCCTGCTCGCTCCGATCGGCTGGTCTCCCGACTCACGAGAGCGAGCTCGCGGTGGATAATGGCCGCCATGTCGGCGCCCCACTGCGCGTCCTCCTCCTCCTCTGCATTCCTCAGCCTCCCGCGCAGCGACGGCGGGCGGCGCTACGGCAACTCATGCCACTTCGCTGCCAACGCTAGGCTGGCGACGGTGTCCGCCACGCTCGACAAGGAGACCGCGGCGGCGAAGCCCCGGAGGTCCCGCCGGCCCAGGAAGGCGACCAAGTCCGGCTCCACGGCGCTGCTCGCCCCCGACGAGCCCACGGAGGCCAAGAACGGTGTGGCCACCGAGGCACCGAACGGCGGCCTCGGCGGTAGGGGTATGGTGGCGCTGGACGATGTGATCGTGAACCCGGTGGGGCTGGGCCGCCGGTCCCGGCAGGTGTTCGACGAGGTGTGGCGCAAGTTCTCGCGGCTCGGCCAGATGTCCAGCGCCTCCTCCGCCGCGGTGGCAGAGCAGGACCCAGCCATCCTCTTCCGCGGCGGACCCATGTGCGACTTCACCGTGCCCGGCGCGCAGGACACCACCGTCCTCGTCGTTGGCGCCACCAGCCGCATTGGCCGCATAGTTGTCCGCAAGCTCATGCTCCGCGGATACAACGTCAAGGTACTTTTATTCTCTTCTCCCAATTGGCTCATCTTCAGTTACAAATTCTCTTCTCCCAATTGGCTCATCTTCAGTTACAAAATTTCAATGGCTGTCATTGCAACCGATGAAATGGGTCCATTGGCGTTCATCTTCTTGTGCTTGGTTTTGATCAGTTCCTTCTGTGCTATCTTACAACAGGCATTAGTTAGGAGGAATGACCCAGAAGTGATCGACATGCTTCCGAGGTCTGTGGATATTGTGGTTGGAGATGTTGGCGACCCTTCTTCAGTTCAAGCTGCTGTGTCAGGTTGCAACAAGGTAATTTACTGTGCAACCGCGCGGTCCACTATCACGGGGGACCTCAACAGGGTTGATAACCAAGGAGTGAGGAATGTTACCAAGGCCTTCCAGGTACTCTGACCTAAACCTCATCTGATTCTTTCATGTTATTAATGTACTATATGGTCTATGATATCCTGTTGCTGCTAAATATACACTGAACTGTGTGAGCTATCAACTATTGTTTGCAGGATTACTACAATCAGCTGGCCCAGTCAAGGGCTGGTAAGAGCAGCAAGAGCAAACTGTTGATTGCTAAATTCAAATCTGCCAAATCTGTGAAAGGATGGGAGGTGCGGCAGGGATCATACTTTCAGGATATCTACCCTTCTACTTCTAGATTCGAAGGTGGCACCGATGCGTCATTTGAATTTGCAGAAAGTGGACAGGCTGTTTTCTCAGGTATCACTCTCAGAAATGTACACAGTACACAGCCATTTGATTTGTTTAATTCTTTATTGAAATATTCTATTCTCAGGGTTTGTTTTCACAAGGGGTGGGTACGTTGAAATCTCTAAACGACTTTCACTTCCTCTAGGTTCCACCCTAGACAGGTATCATAAGCTTTTTTTTTAATTTCTGCTTTTTTATATGTGCATGATGTCATAAGGTTTTGACTTGTATACACTGCATATTCTATCTGAAGGTATGATGGCTTGCTTCTTTCGGTGGGTGGAAATGGAAGATCATATGTTATCATTCTTGAGACTGGTCCGCTGGCTGACACCTCACAGAGCAAGAAGTATTTTGCCCGGATGAACACAAAAGTTGGGTTTTGTAGGGTAAGTAAGTGAAGTTTGATGATATATCCTTTGTATGTGGTTCTACATTGGCCAGAAATAAATGAAGAAATGTCTTGTTTGTGCAGGTAAGAGTGCCGTTTTCATCTTTCCGGCCAGTAAACCCACAGGATCCTCCACTGGACCCGTTTCTTGTCCACACACTAACCATTAGGTTTGAACCAAAGAAGCAGGTCAGTACAAGCAATTCACCATTATGAATAGAAACTAATTCTGCTGAAGTATTGGCCTACCGGTTACTAACCAAATCCTTGTGCAGAGACCTGGTGATTCATCTGAAGGAGCTAGTGACCAAAGAAACTTTGAGCTCAAAATGGAGTTCATAAAAGCCTTGCCGGTAAGGATTTGCTTTGTGCAACCTGTTGATATAATCATTGTTCGTTAGACTTTCCTTTGATTTCCTTATGTTTGTTGCGATTATTTTGCAGAGTGGTCAAGAAACAGAAATTGTACTGGTCTCATGCACAGGCTCAGGAATTGAAGCTAATAGGAGAGAACAAGTCCTGAAAGCAAAGAAGGTACTTGACGCACATAAACGTCTAAACTATTGTTGATGCACACCTGACGCAAACATTAATCAGCTTTGTATGGATTTTTCTAGGCTGGAGAAGATGCATTGAGGAGATCTGGCCTTGGATATACAATTGTACGGCCAGGTCCACTGCAGGTACGACAACATGAGATAGGATAGGAGCACTGATTCCTTTTCGTAGGGCTGATCAAACAGCATGCGAATTGCTTTAATCCATGCCGTATTGTAACTTGGCATTCGTTTTGCTATTCCAGGAAGAACCTGGCGGTCAGCGTGCCTTGATCTTCGACCAAGGGAACAGGATCTCTCAGGTGATTGAGCATGAATGAAGTTTTACTGCGCTATTATATTGTAAGAGTCTCCGGATAGTGGCATGCCGTTCGATGTGTATGCTATAACCGCTGCTACCGTCCAATTTGTGGTTGATGCAGGGCATCAGCTGCGCCGATGTAGCAGACATCTGCGTCAAAGCGTTGCACGATTCGACCGCGAGGAACAAGAGCTTCGATGTAAGATCCTCTAGTCGTCTCCCCTGTGATTTCTCTTGTGAGTTCGTTGGTGGTGCAGCAAGCAACTAACCTGGACGCATGCATCATCTTGTTTGTTCAGGTGTGCTATGAGCATGTTTCAGAGCAAGGGAGCGAGCTATATGAACTTGTAAGCCTACTGTCTCATGTGCTCATGCCATGCTGTGTGATGTCATGTGGTTTAATTTCTGATATGGATTTGGTTAACCAATGTGTGACCTGTGTGAGCTTGTTGCTGCTGCAGGTGGCTCATCTGCCAGACAAGGCCAACAACTACCTGGCGCCGGCGCTCTCGGTCCTGGAGAAGAACACCTGATCTCATCAGTGAGCCAGTGACCTGTGAGGTGCACTAGGAATTATCCATGTACACGGTGCTGTGTAATGTGAATATTGCATACCACCGACTCCTCTTGTACGCATAGGAACACTACATTAATATACACACACAGCATTGTGTTGGGTTATTTGGAGAGAGTAGGTGAGGTAGGAATTTCCTATGTCCATACATGTCAGTTTTTTCCTCGCAATGTGAAGTCAAGTCATCAACACATCGCAGCAGCTGGGCAGTGACAAGGCTGATGACCAGATGGAGTTCCCTGCCTAGTGCCTAGTGGCCAGGCCGGGCATGAAATACAAGTTGTGATGATGTATTAGTACTACTATTAGGTACAAGTTGTGATGATGTACTATTAGGTAGAGATGCATAGCCTTTGTGAACGCATCATGTGAAAATTTGAAACATGTAAATGCTCTTGCAATATTCGTCCTCTAATTAAAATATGTGATTGTTTTTTTTTAATTTCACAAGACTTTATAAACCAAGAGCTCTGGACAAATCGCCGGAGACCATATCGTTTACAAAGCTTGGTGCCTAGCACCAGAACGATTGCCCTCCATCAGGAAAAGCAGCAACACCATGGTTGTCCATAGAATCAGCCACCCTATTACATCCTCTAGGATAGACTGAGACAGAGACACTACATGAAACAAAGTTTCTCACCATTGCTAAATGAATTTCTCTAAAAAGAGCTCCTTCTGGACTACAGTCCATCTAACTTGTCGTCAAGGCTCTCCCAAGGTTTGAGGCATGTGTCTTCAAAATAATCTTGTCATGTGCCTAGTTGTTCAGCTCTGTCTAACCCGTGCGGGGCTGCTAGTGCTTCAGCATGCAGAGCACTTCCTTCTCTTTGGATGCTGCCTTCCCCAATGTCCAGCACCTCCCCTGTGTTGTTCCTCACACATCCCCATCCTCCCTTCAATGTCAGAGCAGAGAAGGTTGCATCAACATTCAACTTATATTGGTCATTTGGTGGAGGCTTCCACCCCACTTTCTGTACCTGATCTCGTTGTTTCCCCGGGATTTTCAGTTTTGCAAATTCGTTGAGGTGGTAATGGACTGAGCTGCATACCTCCCCAGCACCTTCACTCTTTCACCCGCATTTGCCTTATTTCTTGTTGTCCACCATCTCCACATCCATACAATAACTTTCAATTGTTGATCAGCCGACATTGTCCATATCTTTTCAGCTACTTCCTTTCCTGATTTGCAGCGTGCCAAGCAGCAATGTGCCTCTTCCATTTGCAGTTCCCCCAACATTCGCGGACCTTTTTACATTGTAAGAATAAATGTCCACAATCTTCATCTAACCTTTTACACATCGGGCAGACAATTTCGGTCTTAACTTTCCTCCTCTTCAGATTGTTTCTCACCGGAAGGCTATTATGAATCAGCCGTCATAGAAACATTTGTACCTTATTGTGCACCTTTTTTTTTGACGATTTTATTGTGCACCTTCAGTTGCCAGATTTTATACCACGGGAATTGGGCATACGTTGTTCCACCCCTTGTCGATGCCTCAGCAGCTCTTCCCGCCTCATTGTCCCTGTCCTGCACCGCAATCTTGTATGCTGATTCCACAGAAAACAGGCTCTTTGAGTCAAAATGCCATGCTGGCCAATCCGGTGATTCCACCCCAATTGGGATCGTCAAAATCAACTCTGCATCCTCAGCCCAAAAAGTGTACCACACCAAATGTTCGTCCCAGCCTCCGTCTATCGGGTCCATCAACTCCTCCACCCTTGTTAGCAGGGAATTCCCCCTTGGAGTAGCGAGACAACGTGTCACTCCTTGGGGTATCCATGGGTCAATCTAGATTTTTATAATGCTTTCATCACCAACCCTCCAAATGATTCCCTTCTTCATCAACTCCACCCCTTGTAAGATGCTTATCCAGGAGTAAGAAATGCCACCTTTTACTTGGCACTCTAGAATGCTGTTGTTTGGGAAGTATTTTGCTTTTGAGTTGTTGTGAGAACGTTTCCAATGGTAAGCATGTTAGCTTGTATAATACAAATAAATTGTCCACGTCTTGAATCAATAGACAACAAATGGATACTTCTCTCTGTCTAACTACAACACCATCTTAATGAAAACTACCAAGAGTCCACATTTCATGAGACACTTCTTCTATCCGTCAGGTGGCTGATTTTTCATTGTTACTTAGACAACAGGTAATCTTTTCAGCAAACTCCATCATTGCTCTCTTTAGATCTTATTCTTCCATCCCCAGAAACTACTCTCTTCATTCTAAACCAATGTATATCGCCATGATATCATCTTCCACTTCACTCTAGCCTAACTCTTATTTCAATGGACGCCTCTAATAGGGTGACTACGTCATTGGCTTACATTATTTTTTGTTTAGCATGAGCGATGGGGAAAATCATCTCTCTAGCGAGCATGCAAAGTTTAGCTTATAATTTGGAACAGAGAGAACATCTTCATTGCCGGTTTAAAAAATATTAATAAAATATGAAAGATTCAAATTCAGGTCACACCAACTCAAAAATCAAATTGAAAATGCCAAAATAGGGAGATAGAGAATACTTATGCAGCGAAGAATGTGCATGAGTAGAATCAAACTCAAGCGTATCTGGGTTTCATGGAGTATGAACAACAAACCATTATGTCACCACTTGATTTATTAAAATAATAATGTTCCCTGTATCCTAAAATAAGTCCTCATTTTATACTACAAGGAGTCAAACAATCTCAACTTAGACCAAATAAAAAATACTAATATTTATGATAACACATAGACATTATCATTAGATTAACCACGTCATATGTTTTTATATTATTAAATCTTTTAGAACATAGGGGTATTACAAGACGAGTACTAGAAACACGAGCCCAGACACTAAGCGTGGATACAAACTGTGAGGATGAGTGCAATGCAATATTGATGATTTTATCATAAGCAGGTCCACGAGTGTTTGCTACATCTACATCACATCTGTCCCTCGAGTCATTTGCCATCTCTAATCTAACAAAAGCAAACCTATAAGAATTAGCCAGACGACCACACAATTAGGATCATAGTATCAAATCGTACGACCTAGATAAATCTAACGTCTCGTTTAGTTCACCTAAAAACCAAAAAGTTTTTAAGATTTCTTGTCACATCGAATCTTGCTGACATACATGAAGCATTAAATGTAGACGAAAACAAAAATTGATTACACACTGTAAATCGCGAGACAAATATTTTGACCCTAGTTAGTCTATATAATCGAACAATATTTGGCATAAACAAACGAAAGTGCTACACTAAACAAAATCTAAATTTTCACATCTAAACAAGGCCTAAGTAAATTTATTCTGCTGGTCGTAAAAGCAGGTATCATAAAATTTTAGCTGTTTAGTTCACCCAAAAACTAAAAACTTTTCAAGATTCTTCGTCACATCAAATCTTGCGGCATATACATAAAGCACTAAATATAGACGAAAATAAAAA
>Ga0182004_10005234_pt1 | contig 10572 bp, 10 predicted proteins | sample Sormic07211540_1_FD_120479 | JGI IMG/M metagenome (GOLD analysis project Ga0182004, IMG submission 120479) | Endophyte microbial communities from Sorghum bicolor roots, Mead, Nebraska, USA - 072115-40_1 MetaG | ecosystem: Host-associated > Plants > Roots > Unclassified | place: USA: Nebraska...
AGACCCGATAATAATAAACCTATGCTCGATGTTTGGATTCTTAGTTGCTATTTCTAGTTGATGAATCACTTGTGGTGAATGTATGAACAATGTGATTGTTTCTGTGTTGTTATGAACTATGCAGTAGGCAATTATGGATAAATGACTGTTATTTGCATGTGAATTATTGGATATTTGCTGCTGTTTATGTAAGTGATTTGTTATTGTTTATATAATTGACGCGGGAACGGGGATCCCCACGGGGATTTAATCCCCGAGCGGGGACGGGGATGGGGCAGAAATTCTCTCCGTGACCCTTCACGGGGACGAGGATGGGGGAGAATTTACCCCCGCGAGGACGGGTTTGGAGCAGATGAGCAGTAACCTCCGACGGGGAATTCCCCGTTGTAGCCGCCGCCGACGAGGTGCCCCGGCACGGGAGCCAGCGCTCCATGAGGCTCTCGTCGATGCAGATGTCCTGGATCACGTCCTGGAACTTGGAAGACGACGAGCAGCAGCGAGACGAACCGCAGCAGCATCAGCTCTAAGACGGAGGAGGATGAGGACGATGACGGAGCACACGGACGCGACGATCCACGTCGGAGTGCCCTCGAGCGACGTCTCCTCCGGCTCCGGCATCGTTGCCAGCGGCCGAGATCTCCGGCAGCTCCACCCACGGGCCAGGGCCACGGCCCAGGATCGGAGCAGCGCCCCTCGATCGTGATAGCCTAGATAGCGTGTGCTTCCAGACAAGTGATCGACTTGACTTGCTATGCTGCAGATAGCTTGGAGTGGCCCTCAACAACAACTATCATTCTCAGGCTGAGCATCAGGTTTTAATTTACTCCGGTATATTAATTAGTATTATCGTTTCAAGCGCTGTTCTTTGTTTTTTCAAGAAAGAAGGCAGTTTTATTCTCCGATCCCTTTTTTCCCTTTTCGGTGGATCAATGCGCATACCGTGCGGTACTTGAGCCAACAACTGATTTAAAGCTAGATATATGTGTATGGATTGTTCTTATACTTCAATGTCGAAATGGCATGCATGAAGTTGGTTATTCTATTGCGTTGCAGGTCACCTACTCACATGCAATTACTTAATATGCAAGGAAGTGCACAGGTTAATTAATTAGGGAAGTGTCTAGATGACATTTAGTTGTTTTGGGTCTCTTCTGTTAACTGACTGAATTTTTCCTATATACTTACACCGTCATCTAGCTATATTGTTTTATACTATATTTATAATAATTTTTTAGTGTAATTTATTAGATAGCGTGATATAATTTGGGGATAACACAGAGATGTCAGGTAAATATATGTCAAATTTTCAAAAGAAAAAATTACAAATTTTTTTATGGATTCCAAAAAAATAAATGTCAAATTATTAACAAATTATATCATCAAATTGTTCACAAATTTACAAATTTTTCTATAGTTGTGCATGTCAACAAGGAGAAGGATGCATGACAAACTCTTCTTGTGACGTGTCCTAAACCGTATTTCCTGCATGCACGCACCCAGCTAGCAGGCACGACGGCCGCTGCTTGAGCGCATCCACTTTTGCCATGTAATACAGCACAGATGATGGATGCACTCACCTGACCACGTCGGAAGCATCGGACGGCCAGGGTCATCGGCTGACGGCAACGAACGACACAAAAATCAGTAGCTCTTAAATCAACCGCGGTTGACAGATAGCTTCTGTTAATTAAAGCATCTCCGAGTACCCACAATTTTTTGGCATTTGGAAAAAAAATACCCTCTTAAAAACCTCCTTAGCGTGGCACGGAGCCCCATCAGCAAGCGTGGTAAGTGGACGCACACGATCGAGTACGACACTGAGGACACCGAAGGGTGCAGAGGAGCGCCTTCTGCTACCACACCACCGCCTCGACCGCTGCCGTAGCCACCCTAGCGCACACGGTTGAGCCATTGTGGGCCTTCCCCAATAAAGCCCAGCGCTCTCACGGGTGTGCGTAGTCCTTTGGCATGCCTCCACGCCACCCTTTGCTGAAATTTGGGTATTTCCACTTATATGTCATAAAAAAATTCAAATTTATAGACTTAAAATATAGCAAATAACACTGCAAATCAGCAACTTTAAATCAATATTTACTCTCTAGAATTTAGACTTCTAATTGAATGACTAGTTTTTTACATGTTTTGAGCTCAAATGTGATAAAACACTATAGATTATAACATTATACATTCATATATATAAGTATATATACATATTTACATAAAAGTGTACCAAAATAGTTGGGTATTCCCAGGAATACTGGGGAATACCCTAGATCCGCCCATGGCCCTCTGCTAGCTCTTGTCCACACATGCTCTATTGTGAGCCTGAGAAGAAGAAGAAGAAGAAGAAGAAGAAGAAGAAGAAGAAGAAGAAGAAGGGGGTATGGGAAAAGAAAATGAGAAAAAAATAGGGTTCCAGGAGAAAAAAAGCACAAAACAGAAAAATGGCTAAAAGGGTTTTTAAAAAAATAGGATTTCTAATGCAAAATATCACAAATCTTGAGACCGACCAAATATTAATTTTTTTGGAAGTGGAATATTGGAAACTCTTAAAGATAACCTTCTTTATTTCTCTTAATACTTTTTTGAAAGTCGCAAAACTCTATGTTTTAGGATAAACATATGAGATATTCTTGGAGATGCTATTAACTAGCAAGAGTATCATTTGTTTGGATCTATGCCGAACTGTGGAAGCTGGATTGTAGGGGGCTAAATTAAACTATCAATGTATACATGTTACAATGTTTCAGTCAAAGTATATAAATTTATCTAAAAAAATAGCAACTTATATGATTTATTATCATAGAATATTAATGTAACTCAAAACGATCGATCATGCCATTGGCATGTCTCTAACGTGAGTTGAAATTTTACCCTAAAATTATATCAGCTATTATTGTAGGTTGTAGCTTTTCACAAAAAAGTTTTTTTTAAAAAAAAAGTTATTGTGATCATATAGCTAATGTGTTCGTGAGTTGTGACGTCATGAATATAGATCTTGGGTTTCAATTTTTGATCATATACTAGTTGGGAGTTACAGCTTAAGATCAAATTCGAGCGCTTGATGTTGCACCTTTTATTAATTTAAACCCTTGTTTCACACTTTATTACTGAAAAAATAGGAGTAGATTCTAGGACCTAGCTACGCTACAATCTTTAATTCAAATTAAAATGGTCGGCATTATCAACCATTTCCCAAAAAAAAAACAAAAAACAACAACAACAGCAAACAAACAACGCTGATGAACAGAGCTCGGCCTCTCAAATTAGGAACTAGCTAGCTAACCTCAATAGTCAATCCTGGAGCAAAAACACAATCACATATGCAACCTCTTTAACTCTTTCAGTCAGCTGGTAGTGGTAGTAACCATTGCTCGCTGTCAAACCCAATACCCAAATGAAGACGGACTTCATGTTTTTTTTTTTTTTTGAGGTAAACGACTGACGCCCTTCGATTGGATTCCTTCCTCAGTCAGAAGCCAGAACTCAGAAGGAGATGCTCCGAGGCTGCTGCGTTGGGCGGCTCCTCCCGGCCACCAATCTCCAGCCGGCGGCAGCGCCTTCCCAGCCCCGTCGTCCCGCCGCCGGCGTACCCAGGCAACTGGCGGTGGCGTCGACATCCGTGGCTGATCTTCGCACGCGCCTCCGAGCGCCGTCGGCCCAGCCTCTGAGATGCTCGGCGACGTCGTCCGCGAACACGGCGCTCTTGAACGAACTCCCCATCTGACAACAGACATTTATTTCACACATACAGGTGTTTATTGTTAGAATTAGAATGCGAAACACACACACAGACACACTGACGTACAGAAGTAAACATAATCATGTAAGCATGCGTCCTACTACTGACATGGGACACAATGGCGTAGAGCGGGAGCGTGCTGTAGCTGCAGAGCACCTGGACGACGACGCTGATGAAGAGCAAGAATAAACCATGCATGCAACCAACAAGAAACCGTCATCAGATTCAGGTCGATGAACATTGACATCTGAGCATCTGACAAAAGATGGCTTGAAGATCAGGAGAAATCAACAGTGATGTTCTTGGTACCATATGATGATTCGCGATACGCTGTATCCTAGACTGTCCATAATGCAGGAGTTGACGCCGAACATCGCCTGCATGCGTTGCAATTGCAACATGCACAGGAATCAGGAATAATTCGGCAAATCGTCAGTGGTCACTGGCCAAATGGATCGACGGCGTAGCGTAGCTAGCTACATTTGGAACAGAGATTGCATTGCATGCATGATGCCATATGCATGCCCATATGTTTACCAGTGTCCAGAAGAAATACGCGAACTCGAAGGCGTTCTGAAAGAGGATGAAGTGGATGAGGACGAGCACCAGCCGTGGGCTGTGAAACCAGAACAGCTCGTCTGAAGGGCTCACGACGATGCCCCCTTCACCCCCTTGCCCAGCGGCGTGCTTGGAGGCCACCTCGTAGGCCAGCTTGTTTATGATGTGCTCCAGCTTTGTTCCAATCAGAAGCAGCAGCTGTGTGTGACAAATAAAGAGCATCATATATAGTAATAGTAATTAGCACAAATTAATAAAGAGGCAAATCAATACTCTTCTAGTATGAGAGTATCAGTAAGGATTAGTTCTTACAGCCAACGGAACTAATGAGATCCAGAAGTAGGAATGCCACCCTGAACCAACAAATTGTAGGTTATCGTTGTAACTGCAACTAAAATACAGGTACTAGACCAAAAAACTGAGGACGTATAGATGGCTGACGTCAGGAAAAAAAATTAAGCATACCGGTGATGTTGAGTAGCAAAAAGATCATCACAAAAATCCAGTAATACCATCTACATACATTAGAACAAAGGCAAGTCACTAATAATGTGCCAGTTGTTGTAGAGAATAAGTTCTGAGGCTCCTAGAGAAAGCATAAATTCCGAAGAACAACAACCTGCACCCACCAAATACACAGGCTTACTTTATACTAACTACTCTCTTGAAATCTTTCTCGAGAGCTTTGATCATGTAGTCATAAAAATTGAACTTGGGGTGCCCCCTAAAGTGCTCCTGCATGTCACCCATGAGAGAGATCAGAAAGAGCACAACTGCACATGGATGAGAGGTCTGAAAGAGAAAACGACAGCATGAACAATGCCAACTGCTAGTAGAGTACTAGTATATATGTACCATGACGAAACCAAGCCTCATCGCAATGTAGTCGTCGTTGGATACTGATCCGTAGAACTGCTTGAAGAAGGAACGCTGGAGGGAAGAAGAGCTCTCTTACTTAATTAAGTTCAGACATTCATCAAGAAATGAACCAGAGATTTGTTCTAGATAGTAGCAGACCAGCCATATTATGACCCAAGTGACCTTCTCGTACCCCTTACACCAGTCCTGGACGAACCTGATTTTCTGCACACGGGCGATCATCTTGGGAGCTGTGGTTAGTTAGTAGTGTGCATCAGTTTTTCAGTTAGCCTCATTATATTGGACTCTCAAAAGGTCACCAAACAAGAGAGAGTGAGTGAGAGAGAGAGAGAGAGGAAAAATGGTCGCCCTACCAGAGCTGCCCTCTTCCTGAATGGTGTTCTCCCAGTGCATCCATATCCGCATCTAACATATGTAAATCACTATATTAGTGTCAAGTAAAGAGGAGCCGACACCCTTTCCGCACTGGTGGTTTGGGAGATCTGGATAGAGCGAAACACACGATGCATGCTTCCGAAGCGCCTCTTCCACCATCAATCAGCTATTGTCCACCATTAAGCATACCGCCGATCTATGGATTAATGCCGGTGCATGAAACTTGGGTTGTCTTATTAGTGAGTAGTAGGTTTTAAGCAGAGTGCGAGAGAGGCTTTGCTATGCCTTTAATATCTGTTAGACCCTCCCCCGTCCACTTTTACAGCATGTCTGTAGGAATTTTTCTACTTAGTACAAAGATGCATAAACCTTTTGCGCATTTGAGGGGAAAAATATTAATGTCAAGTTAACATTTCGGTTTAGGAGTTTTCTCTATGGTCCTTTGAAAGGTACCAAGAGATGTCACAATTTATAACTAGGGAGAGGTACCATTTTTACCGAATTCGTTAAGTTGTACTTCTTATTCAACCATTTTCTTTGGGACGTCAACGATTTTGCTATAAGTTTTATTAGACGAGAGAAAACCAAAAGAGATAGTACAAAAAAGCCAGTTTTTTCTGGAAATATTTTTTGAAAAAAAGTAGGATACGCACAGGTAAACGTTTATGTTCGGCCGTATTTTCTAATAAGCACGAGAGGTTAGAGCCTCCTAATAATCTCTTTCTTTGCGTGTGTAATACTAAGATACGATGAATCATGTTTGGGAAGAAGATATATAGACGAATTGTTAAGATAGAATGGACTAACCTGTAGAAGTCCCAGGAGGACGGTGGCGACGCTGAGAACGACTTGACTGATGGCTAGGACGAAGATGAAAATGTGTACCTGCTCCAAGGCGTGAAGTGATAGCAACGGGACTTTTCCCTGAAACACACACAAATAAAAACAAATTGATGAAGCTCAAATCAGCTTTTCCATGAAACATTTTCTAACTAAATTGTGCACTAATAAATTACTTGAGTAGTTGAGTTTATTGCATATATACAGTGACCGTTTTGCTGATGCATACGGAGATTACGTGCTTAATTAATTACCTTGCTTGAACAGTGCCCAAAAGCTGCCCCGCCGCCTTTGAGCATCCTCCTCCCGCCACCGACGACGACTGCGGAGGAGGAGACGCCGTGACGAACCGTCGCCTCCGACGCCGAGGTGGTGGTGGCGCTCGCGCCCCGGCACGGCAGCCAGTGCTCCATGAGGCCCTCGTCGATGCAGATCTTCTGTATCAGCTCCTGGAAGACGACGAGCAGCAGCGAGACGAACCCCAGCAGCATCAGCTCTACAAATCGACGGAGATCGATGAGCCACCGTTACAAAGCAGAAGCAGCTGGCAAGCATATCGATCGAGATGCTGCACAAACGCATGCATGCAGAGCACACGATGATGACGACCACCGCCAAACTATATATACTAACCTTCTTTGAGCTTCAGCAGCGCCTCGTACAGGGTCTTCCTCCGGCGCTGCAGTGCCTGCGCTCGCAACACGTGCCCGGATCGGATCGGATTGGACTCGTCAGCTCGCCGGCGGCGGCGGTGCTGCGTGGATGAAGGTTTTCAAGGAGGGCGCGGTTGGGTTTCGTTTCGTTTCCTCACCTTGCCGAGGCGATGGAGCGCGCGCTCGAAGACGAAGGAGATGAGGACGATGACGGAGCACACGGACGCCACGATCCATGTCGGCGTGTCCTCCAGCGTCGCCTCGGACTCCGACATGGCAGAGACGACGTCGAAGAACTCCCTCTATAGGTACGGTACTGCTACTACTAGTCTACTACTGCCCTGAAATGAAGTGTGGTAGCTGTGAACACAGCTGAGCTCTTCAGTGTTGCATGATCTAGTTCATATACACTGACAAGCAGCTGCTTGAGCCACTCATCAACCGGCCGGGTGCTTTTCACACGCGATCCCCCAGTGCTCGTGTACAATTCCTTTCGCTGTTTTTTTTTTTTTTGTTCCTCAAGATGCTTTGTCTGTGTATTAGTATGCTCCATACAGTATTTTAACGAACACGTACTGGCTAAAGATATAAAGTGAGAGTAGACCTAAAATAATTTGAATATTTTAGTAATTTATATAAAAGCGGCTGTATGGTCATGGACCGTTGCTTAGATAATTGACATGAGTGCACGATTATTATATATATTCATGAAACCACACTTTTTTTCCCCTTCAATTCAATCCATCAACGCGGAAAAGCTTCCCTTGTGTCTTTGCGCTGCATGCCACCACAGCGATTACTTCAAGTGCAAGCTAAGGATGTAATGCATGCACAGTGGCGAAGCCAGAAATTATGTATAAGAGGGGCCAACAAAAAAAAATTATCAAAACTGAGCACAACTGGTGGCGGTCTAACTCAATTTATCAACTTGACACAAGTGCTCGTATTTTCTATATGTATTTAGGATTCGTTATTATTTCGGTGGTACGCGATAAACCCTTAACGACAAGATGTTTGAGATGATTTTGTAAACCTTAAGATCCGCGTCTCAGTTTTTCTAAGGTGTTTCGTAGTATTATCTAGTTATATTTTGTACTTCCTCCATCCCAAATTATAAATCATTCTAAGAATCTTGGAGAGTCAAAGTATCTTAAGTTTGATGAAAACTATAGAAAGAATGGTAAAAATTTATGTTATTAAATAGATATACTGTAAAAATATAATTAATAATAAATATTATTATATTATTATATAAATTTGATCAAATTTAGGATGCTTTGACTCTTCAAAATTTTTAGAATTACTTATAATTTAGAATGTAGAGAGTACGATTCTATTATCTCAAGAATATTAATAAGTATATATGACAAAATTTTGAATTAAATGGCGATGAATTAAATGGTCACTTGAGACTACATATTAATGACCATAGGCCATTATATGAGATTATTTTATTGATACTTGTTCTAATTGTTTTTTAAATGTGTCATGGATTGCCACAATTTATGTGTTGAAAGGTGGAACCTTATCAACACAAAAAAAATAGTTGTGATGCAACTCATCCTCACATCTATATTACAGTGACAAAACTCTGCCTCGCAAAATGATTTTTTGTAGATAAGTTTCAGTTTGTGGAATAGCAAATGTTGTGGCAAACAATTTATCATTATCATTCTTGTTGTATCGACAAAAATGGTTGAACAAATATATTTATATGGCTCAACAAATATTGAGAAATTTATTTCAACATCTTGAGAAAAATTAATTCCAACATCGTGAGGGAAAAATCCAACATAAGGAAAGTGTTATAGATTTTGGAGAAAATGACATTTATTTAAAATAATAAGGCTATAAATTAAATTAGAACACAATTTGAAAAAAAGACATATCAAAATTTATCCCTAAGCAACGAAAAAGGGGAAAAATAGTTTCACCAATGGATATGAAAAAGCTAGAAACGATTATAATAAAAATAGTTATAATATGAAAAAGAAAAATAGGAATAAAGAAAAAAAAATGAACCAGTTTCGTGGCCCGCTCGAAGGAAAAGAGAAATCGGCCCAATAGCCCAGGAAGAATCGCTCTCCTAAATTGATGAAATTCAGCAAAAAAGTGTTTTCTTCTCCCGTTCACCGCACCTACCCCGAGACTGAGACATGCCCTTGCTTGCTTGGGATCGCCGCCGCCCTATTCCTAGCAGCGAGGCCTCGTCGGGCTCAAGAGCCCTTTGCCGGCGACGAGCACTCACCACACCAGGTATGCGTGCCGCTAATGTTCCCGTCCGTGCAAAACTGAGCACATGAATAGCTGATTCCTAATTTAAGCTATTTGACTACCTGTATTCGATCGGACCTGATCTAATCACAAGTGTATGCATGTATATGCCTACTAACTTGTTTTTTTGGTAAAATTTGCGTGTACATTGCCCCTACTGTGTGCTAGAGTAGTCGATTGGATTTTGTTGGTAGTGGAGCTGGCAGTTCAAGTCTTTTATCATGTCTTTCTGCTACTTTAATTTGGCTGGATGTAGTTTTAGGGTACTTGTTTCTGGTTCAGGTTTAGGAATTGTGTGAAAATTAGTATGATTATCGAGACTTGGTTTTGTATGTACTGGTTGAGGGTTAGTTATCCCCTATACTGGTGTCTAGTGGTTAGATATCTCTCGTGCCGGAACCAAAAGTTTTATAAAGCCTGGACGTAATGTCATACTAATACTAACAAGATAAGATTATAAGAGGGGTTAAGTGCTAAGCAAGCAGTGACTTGCTGACTAAGTTTAAGTATGCTTAAGCGTTGCTAACCCTTTAAGAGTTTTGTGATGTAATAAATATTACAATTTTGATCTTAAACCGGATAATAAATAGAAAAGAGAGTGAAGAGTAGTTGAGAAAGAGCAAATGAATACATAAGTCATTGTCTATCTCTCATATTTCCTTTTTATAGAAAAGGTGTGAGGGAAATTTTTCATAATTTTCTCTAATAGGGTTTGTATTTTAAAAAATATTTTTAGATGAATCATTATGTTACAATGTTATGTGATTAGGCTTTGGAGACAGTAGTATGATTCCTTACATATATTATTTCAGATATTAATTATATAGGTGCTAATTTGTTAAAAGATATTAGAAAGAAAAAAATGAAAGTTACTAAAAATGAAACAAAAAAGAAAAGAGAGAAAAAAATTGGATGGGCTTTTATTTAGTGGCCCATCAAACCCACGCACCGCCGGCTCGTTGCAGCGCAGCGCAGCGCCGGCGCTCCATCAGTCCATCTTCCTCGCAGCGCCGCTCAGGGCTCAGGCTCGGTCCCTCAGCCCAGATCTTCTGCTCCTTCCCCCAACTCGCGGTCTCGCGCTCAGGCTCGGTCGCGGGGATCGGATCTTCCGCGCGTCGGCGGCTCCCTCTCGGCGGCGTCCAGCGACGGAGGGGCAGTCCCAGGCTCGGCGGCGGCGTCGGCGGCTCCCCCTCCCGCCTCTCGCCAGTCGCCTCGCGCCCTCGCCTCCGTCCTCCGCGCACCGGCCGGCGA
>Ga0182004_10005235_pt1 | contig 10571 bp, 10 predicted proteins | sample Sormic07211540_1_FD_120479 | JGI IMG/M metagenome (GOLD analysis project Ga0182004, IMG submission 120479) | Endophyte microbial communities from Sorghum bicolor roots, Mead, Nebraska, USA - 072115-40_1 MetaG | ecosystem: Host-associated > Plants > Roots > Unclassified | place: USA: Nebraska...
CCCCCCCCGTCGCCAACGAACAAATCAAATTGAACTCGGCACGCGCACACGTCCGCGGCCGCCCGCACACCGCCAGCCAGCCAGCCAGCCGCCCCTCCCTCACGCTCCTCCCTCTGCAAAACCCTAGCGCCCTCTCTCTCTCTCTGTTTCCTCGTCGGCGATGGCGGCTTCTGCTGGTCCGGCGGCGGGAGAGGAGGAGGCCGGGGAGAGCCGGAAGCTCTTTGTCGGCGGGATCCCGGCGGGGGCGCAGGAGCCCGAGCTGCGGGCCCACTTCGCGCGCTTCGGCGAGGTGCGCTCCGTCATCGTCATGCGGGACAGGGAGACGGGACACGGCCGCGGGTTCGGCTTCGTCGAGTTCGAGGACGAGGCCGCCGCAGCCGCCGCGCTCGGCGACGGGGACGCGCCAAGGCACTTCCTCTGCGGCCGCATGGTGAGTCTCCGCTCGCTCCGATCTGGGCTTGTTGAAGGCTTGCTGCTGCGTAGGGGGTTCTGGTTCTGGTGGCTCTGAGCTTGGTCGGCGTTGTTCCGCGTAGATTTATACTAGTATATTGTATATGCTTACGACGTTGGTAGATATAAATCTGGGACGATTTCCAAATCTGATATAGGGTCATGCTTCGGATAATTGTTGGTATTGCTGTCCGGTTGACATGTAATCGCTTCTTGTAGGCTCACCATTACATCTAAATTGCTTTCTTTTTTTTTTTTTGCTGCCCTCCGACTTGGTCTTTGATGGAGCTTTCACTTAGATTTGGACGCCACGTGATGTTATTAATTTCTGATGGTTGGCCTTTCTGATAGGTGGACGTTAAGAGGGCAAGGACAAGGGCTCCGCGAAACCAGGGCGAGCAGCACTCCCAGCCTCAGCAGGCTGAACAAGGCCGGGGTCAGGGGAACCAGGACAATCAGTCCCCCGCTGCTGGTAACGGTACCGCGGACAGCGACAACAACGTGAGCTATGATTCAAAAAAGGTGTTCATTGGTGGTTTGCGGGATAACATCACCGAGGAGGAGTTCCGGTCTTACTTTGAGACGTTTGGCACTGTAACGGATGTCGTGGTGATTTATGACAGCGCGACGAGCCGGTCGAGGGGGTTCGGTTTCGTCACCTTTGACTCGGAGGAAGCAGTGGGAAAGGTGATGCGGCAGAGCTTTCATAACCTAAACGGGACCAAGGTAGAGGCCAAGATTGCTATCCCCAAGGATGAGGCGTATTACCGTAACAGAGGCCGTGGCGCACGTCCCTTTGGTGGGAGGGGCCCTGCTGGCTATGAAGGCTCCATGTACCAACCATACAATGCTAGATATGGCCCATACAATGGCTACATGCCACAACCTGTTCCTGCCCAGCCCTACTTTCCTGCCCCCTATTTTGCTGTGGGGGCCTATCCCTATGGGAGTGGATACCCAAGCCAAGGCGTCATGACAAACGTTCCTGGCATGATGTCAAGGCGGATTCCTCCGGCCTATGGAACATATCCTCAAATGTATCCAGGGTTTAACCTTCTATACAGAGCTGGTTATGGTGGTGCAGCCACTTCTTTTCAGCATGGAATTAATGGTGGAAGTGATAACAAAAAGGATCAAACGAGTGTAGATATGCAGCAAGTTGACAACACTTCTAGTGTTGCGACAATGTTGGAACATATGAAGCTAGGTTCACAATGACTTTCAGGTGCGTGTATTCTGATACCCTACTGGTTAAATTTTATCACTTTTTACTGGTAGGAATTACTGCAATACCCCTATTTTTTCACCATGGTTATTATATGTTGCTTGAAATTGATAGAACATGCGAGTCTTTCCATGATACTAGTGCATAGTCTGCCAATTTTTTTATAACATTTTTGTCATTTGGATTTGCATGTTTGCATTAGTTAACTGAAACTGGAGCGGTTATCCTGATTCTGCTATCTTCAGCTATGATTTTAAGAATCCAAAGTTCTTCGAATATAGTGTTGCCATGGTGAATTCTACCAATGCATCTTGGCACCCTAAACAGTTACTATACTCTGCATTTCATGCTATTTATTCAGTTAGCTATAACGAAACAAACGTTGACATCTAATTTACAGTTCAGTGTTTGCTTTCAATATTTGAGATATTGGTTGGCAGTTCATACAGCAGTGAATTTGGTTTATCAATTGGCAAAATGATATTTCCTTCACTGTCTGGACATGCTTTCAATATTTGAGATATTGGGTGGGTTCTAACTGTTCCGAAACAGATGCAGTTGTCCAGTTTATGCATCATGCCCTTTTTTGTTATATTTGAGTCCTGTACATCTTTCTTTACTGCATGAAAATAAAATGGAATAGTTCGTTTCCCCATTTGTCACATTCAGTGACATTTTCATGTGTCCTACTTCTGGTTATCTACAAATTTGATTAGATTAAAGTATTATTATATATGCTTTATTCTTTGTACAGAGGGAACTATATAGTTTGACATAAAAGGTGCTTCTTACTATAGGAGTATAACTGAACCAAAATACTCCCTCTATCCGTGAATAGAAGGTGTAACTACTTTTCTATTTAGTCCGGGAATAGAAGGCAGCCGAGTCTTGGCATCTGTTCGACTGAGCATGCAACATTTAGTGCTGCGTCCCTAATCTCCTTGGCGCTTGTTCATGGGTGCATGCAACCTTCCTTTTGCACGGAAGAACCAATGGGCTGGCAGTTGCTGCATGCACAACATCTAATTAATTAGACCTGGAGCTGAAACGCTCTCCTTGGAAGCCACAACAATTAACTCGTTTATTGGTTTTTGTGATAAAGGAGATGCGCCTTCTATTCATGGACAGAGGGAGTAGCTGATGTTGAATATTTTAGGTGGATGCACTGAACATGTGGCTTATGGAGTAAAGTTATTAATTAATAGACGATTCTGTGGTAATCTGTTTTGCAAAATTGTATCCTGTCGCGAGGTACTAAACTGACTATGGGAAGCTGAAGCTTGGGCTTAAGGACCCTATTTCTGTTTGGGATCCTAGTTTTGCTGGTGCTTAGTTAAGCTTGTGGTAGCTCCAGATAAGGCAAAATTGCTGCTGCATTCAGTCTGTTTCTGTTTTGGATCTGTGAATGTAAGGCATATTTTGTTTTGTTAGAACAGCCCTTGACGAACTGTTATTCTCTTAATTTGCCCTTTTATGATACAAACTTTCAATCATAAATAAGTACTTTTGAATACAAATCTAATGTCACCAATTTGGTATCCCTAAAGTTATATATTGGTAGAGTAATTGTTGGTCAAAGGCTTATCCTAATGCAGACAGAGGGAGTACATAATTATATCACAGACACGCCACACTTGTTCCATTGTTGCTTATAGTGACATATAAACAAGAGAGTTAGTTCCGTGCATTCATCTGGTTAGATTTCCATGTCTTACCTTATTTAAGTGGAATACTGGATCAATCATTTGTTGAGAGAACCTTAGAATAACAAAGTTTTTAAGAGCTTGGTACTGAAGTTGGGTGCTTGAAGATGCAAAAGTTTGCAAGAAAGCCAATTTATGTTTATGTTGTGATTCAATGAAATTTAGTTCACCAACTGCTTGTATCATGTATTTGGAATTTTGGATTGTTAAGGTTTAGATGTCATGCTATCTGTTTGTTTAGATGTCATGCTATCTACTTGTTTAGATGTCACAATATCTATTTGTTTAGATGTTGTTACATAGCATTTTGCATGATATAGGATGGTAGCTCTTTGAACTGCAGGTATGACTATAAAGGAGATGTTTGCTCGTTTTCCCTGTAATCCCTAAAACCAGCTCTCTCTAATAAACCTATCATCAGCTAGATTGACCCTGCCTACTAAAAGAGGGATTCCCAGAGTCTTCAACTGAAGAAGAAGAAGAATACTTTAGACTCATGCCAGCCATAGATAGACTACCTCTCACCCATTCTTACCTTGGAATGTAAACAAGGAGTCTTGTCTTGGGGAGAATCATTCCTCATTGCCCTTGGAAATAAAAGAGCTTCAAAACTGGATTGATCCTTGTTGCTCAATGATACACCACCGATTCGATTAAGGGGCCAACCAATCAGTTTATGACATGTGGCCTCACGGTGCACAGGCCAGATTCACATTGTTGGTTCTTAACCGTTTAGTACATTGTTAATGCCTCTGAGGTTGTCTTGTCATGGTTGATGTTGGCTATAGTCCATTACTAAAACCATGATGAATTTGATCCCAGATGTAAACACATTAGTCTGGACAGTTCATCTGGTCTTGTCCATGCACCCAGTATGCTAAATGCCATTCTTGTTAATCAGCACAATTCACTGCATCCTTCTCTAGATACTGATGCATTCAGGGTAGGTTTTGAAGTTTCTCATACTGTTGATGCTCCTTTAAAGTGTAAACCACTAACTGATGATCTTTTGTGAGCCAGGACTATTACTTCTACAATGATGACAGTGGAGTACAACAATTGTTTGGGAACCCGCAACTGTGAAGACTTGAGCTGAGATTCTTTGGTTGACAAGTATATCATTAGAATTCTTCAACAACTTACCTACCATTCCTCTTCCTCCTGCCTGTAAACTGAAAGCATGCAAGTTGCTGGCTGTTGACCTCACCCCTCTCCTCTTGTACCAATGTTTAAATTCTTATTACGTCATTTAATGTATCTGAATCAGACTATTCAAATTCGACCCTGATCGCCTGCCTGCTCAACCCCGTTTGTTTCTGTTTCTGTTTCCGCAATGTCGAATCCTCGGTTTACTGGCTGTTTTGGCAGATTGTTACCAAATCTAGAATCATCTGTCACGAATCTGGTGAGTTGAGCTTGTGCATATATATATCATGTTGGTTGATGGTGAGCATGCTGGGCCCGATCGATCTATATGTGCACTGATTAAGATGGATGCGCATGCACTGAAGTTCCAGATGTGTAAAAGAGTGGTGTTTCATGAGCGTCTCTCACTGGTCTGTTTGATGTGCAAAAAGGCCAGAGGGTGGAGGGGTACTTGCTGCTACAGGTAGTTGCTGCTGCTGCAGCAGCTCTAGTGGTAGTAGTAGAGTAGTAGGGGTGCTGTTGGCATGTGAAGGCCCACAGAAGAATGCCACAAACAAAAGATGTACACCCACAAGGCAACCAGGGGAGTGAGGAATGACCCCTTGTCATTCTTGTCGCCGCAGGGTCTCGTCCTCATGCGTGCACTGCCCATCTGCATGCCATGCCATGCAATGCATGCAGCCGAGGAAGAAGCCCAACAAGGCATGGCCAGGTCCTCTCCTCTCCTCTCCCATGGTAGGAGTAGATGGATAGGATAGTGTAGGGTAGGGTAATGTAGGGTAGGATTAGATAGATAGATGGATGGATGGATGGATGGATGTATGCTTTAAGATTGAAAGGATGATGTGAGAGATGCTTGATAGATGTTTGACACTATAATGTCTTGCTTGGGTGTTGCCTTGTTGAGGTGACACCATGATATTTAGTGTGCCACACAACTTGATTCTGATTGATTGCAACTTTGGAGACTCCCTTTTGGTCACTAGCCAGTAGCCGGCCAGGCCAAGGCCAAGCACATTGTTTTTTTTTTCTTTCTTTCTTTTGGAGCATGCCTAGTGTTTTCTTGCATGCAGAGGTGAAGCTTCTTTGGAGGAGGCAGGCAGGGCAGCTTGGACACAAGCTGCAAACAGGGTATGATGGCCACAAGCTAGCCCACCCCCATCCTCCTTACTCACACACACACCCCTCTGGAGTATCTATCATCACTCCAAAGGTTAATATTCCCTCTTCTTTTGATGCGCAGTTAGGTAGGGTAAGTTTTCTGGAAAAAGATGCAGGGGCGGGCAATGTTTTGTTTTGCATGCTAGCTCTCCCTCCATGCAGAGCAGGGCAACCCGGCCCATCTTGTGGTCTTTTTGCAGCAGGTGTGTGGTTTTGGTGGAGCAATAGCAAATCTACAAATGTGCTTGCCTTTGCTTTCTTGAGAGCAAATAAAAGTGCAGCGGTTATCTTAGGCAATGAGTGTTACTATGTACTAACAGTAAAGCCTTTTGTGCATTTTGAGAATGCAAGAAAGTTGTGCTGACTGTGTTTAAGTAGCATCATACCTCAAGTCTAACAGAGATCAGTGTGTAGTAACCGACATAAGCATGCAGAATATGTATGAAATATACATCTAGCACAAAGTAGAGATTATCCATCAGCTTTATTATATATTGAACTTCAATTCAAATCCCATGGTCAATGAAAGAACCTTATGAATAAATCCCCTAGTAGGAGATGGATGGTCCTAAAAGATTTCAACAGGCATGCATCTGCACTTGTCAGAACATATTGAAGTCTACTCTCACCAGGGCAACTTTAGCTAGCAATTTTCATCACAAATTTTGCTTTTCTGAAAAAGCTCTTATATTACAGATTAAAGATACCGGCAATACGGTCAGTCCCGTCTGGAGCATGGTATTGATGGAAATCATGAGATATATAGGGCCACTTCATTCTCTTTACTAGCAAACTTTACCTTTTGCAGATTGTTGAGTTATTATTAAAAAAACTTTATCAAGTAGGAATAGCATCATACAAAAACATAATCAGCCAAATATTCTAATGTAAACATGATATGTTTTGCACTGTGCTTCAGATAAGGACTCATCATAGACGGTTCATGTTGGTGGAGACCAGGCCTGTTCTGGTTTCAGATTATGTAGTAATAAACTAGGTGCAGCAGCTATAGGATGGTCATAGATATATAGAATGAGGCAGGCATGTTACATTTTTTCCAGTGAAGTATCATGTGTGTGTGTCCATGGATAGATGCATAACAGTGGTGTCCTGCCACTCTTATCACCATCAGCATGCCAGCAGCAGCAGCATCTTTTGAGCAGTATATATACACAGGTTTTGTCCTCAGCTAGAAACTCTGGTGCACAGTCTGCTAGCAATTAATTGACAAATGTACAAGGCAACCTACTGTTCCTTCTTGGCTGCTTCAGGCACTGTTTTTTTCTCCCCTCTGATCCCTCTCTCTTTTCTTTTGCAGTGTTCATTCAGTACAAATATATTTGAATAAACTCGCAGCTCCTGTTGCTTTGACATTTCAATTCCTACTACTAGTACCTCTGTAATCTCCTCGTTACTAAATTAAAGGTATGACCATTGAATAGAAACAAGTGCTGTAGTTAAGTCTGTAACTCTGCAAAAGGTGTCTTTTTTTTACAAAATTAAATCACTGTTGGTTCTCTCCAACAACGACACATATATGTACTGTGCTGTGAATCTGTGATGCAAGGCTAATCTAGCTTTGTAGGGAGCAAATGGCCATGCACAAAATGATAGGCAGAATGCATGGAACTGCCATCAAATCGACCCACCAGCAGCTTTATTTGGATGGAATGGCATATTTGACGCAAGAATGTTTTTGTGGGGGTGGTTGGTTGTTACTACACACGTATATATCCCCGCGGTTTCAGAGTGCTTTCCGGGGTGCAGAGAATGAACAAGGTCTAGTGGCATGGGAACTAGCTACTAGTAATCAGTTGTAGGCCATTGCACGCCGATTTCCTTGCTTGCTTTTACATCTCAAATCCTCAGCTCCTGGTGTATGTGTGTTTGTGTCAACTCAAATGTGGAGAGATCATGCATCTATGCATGTTTGCAAGAGGAGAGAGAAAGCAGCAAATTAGTGAGAGAGAGAGAGAGAGATGAAGTTAAGGAAGAAACACATATAATAAGGAAATAAACAAAGTGAGTTTGAGTTGTATTATTTTCTCTTCGATCAGCCTTGCCCGTTGCCCCATTGCAGGGTGTAGCAGGCCCCTAAAGCAGTCCTCTCTCTCTCTCTCTACAACTTTAGCATATCCTGCTGCATTATTCATCTCTCTCTCTGGTCTCTCTGTGGCCGCTGCCATCTTTTATCAGAGTGGGGAGGGGGGGAATGTGGAGGCATGCATGCCACAGTACCGGCCTGCACTGCAGCTGGTTAGGTTTAGTAGTAGTAGTAGTATGTTTGTGTGTGTGTGTCGATGATCCCCGGCCGGCCACGGCCAGCTTTGCAAGAATAGAGCACAGCAGCAGCGGCCGGCCGGGCAGTGACAGTGAACCCCACGCACCACATGCCGTTTTGCTCTCCTCTCTCGGTCTCCTCTCCTGCCGACGACGCATAATGCTACTGCGCTATGCAGCTGGCCGGTGATCTTGGCTATCAGAGCAAGTATAGTTGAGGGGACCAGCTTAATTACAGTAATCAAAATATTTTATCAGAAAGAAATATGAGTCCTAAGTGAGGCACTGTACCTACAATGTGAGTGGACTGATAAGTGGGATGTAAAATGCATGTACATACATACAGCGTCTTTTTTTTTCTTTTCTTCTCTGTTGTGTACTAGGTTTGCCCATTTATGCTGGGCCTGTTGGGATCTCTAAAATAAATGAGAATGAGGTAGGAAAAAAAAGAGAATGATCTGAACACTTGGGATTTTAGAATCTAACTATGTACCGTATACCCATTGTTTGGAGACTATATGCAAAGATAATAATCACTATGATAATGAGATCCAAATACTTTTTTAATCCACATTCAGACCCTATATTTAGGCCTTGTTTAGTTACACACGAAATCCAAAAACTTTTTCAAGATTTCCAATCACATTGAATCTTACGGCACATGCATAAAACATTAAATATAGATAAAAAAAATAACTAATTACATAGTTTGTCTGTAATTTATGAGACGGATCTTTTGAGCCTAGTCAGTCCATGGTTGGACAATAATTGCTAAATACAAACGAAAACGCTACGGTACCCAAAAACTTTTCACCACCTAGCTAGGAAACTAAACAAGGCCTTACTATCTAGTAGAATCTAAAATCTCACTATTAGAATGAGATCCAAACAAGCCCTTGGCTGCCCTAGCTAAACCTAATAAGCCCCTTGCCCAGTTGCATTTTTTTAGCATGTTCAGTACCCAGTACCACCTACCAGCCACTAGGATGCTGCCACCTGGACGTACCCTGCCTACTAGTAGACGACTACTAGTACATGCTACTCTACGTGCGTGCTCCATCAATCTCTAGCTTGTCATGCTTTGCCTCCTCGGCCCCCGCATGGGGTGACACTGTCTGCATGCATGCATGTATTGTCCATCTAACAAGTTTGTTTAATCGCCGATCATGCATCGTGGGACATTTATTTGTTAGCTTAATATGACGGTCGGAGGTATATCCTGGTTAGCACAATTTATTGAAATAAAAATAACTATTACATAGTCTCAAACACCAGTTGATGAAGAAAAGCTCTCAAAAAGTGTCAAAAATGTGGGAGATTATATAAGCAAATTAAGCTCTAAAGCGCCTATTAGAAAGCAACCATCCATTTCTAGTGAAAATCAACATTGCTACGCTCTCCATCTCCATCACTCGGCATGTCCATTTGAAATTTGTTTGGTTAGACTCACTACTAGAAACTTGAATACTTCTGTGTGTGCAAAAACTCACAGAAAAATGTGAATTCCAATCCAAAAAATTCTATTTTTTCTGTGTGTTCCAAGAAAAAGGCAAAGAAAAAAATCATCACTCACAGAAGTATTCAAGTTTTTAGTAGTGACTCTTTTTTTATGTATGGACCAAAACCACATCTAGTGGGCCGCCCTCTGTAAATAAGAGTAACATATTTTTAATTAAATATTACTTCATTTATGGTCAACCATATAAACTAAAATATTACGCTTGCTCCTACTCGAATTTGATATTGCAACTTTGAGTCTCATGTTGTAACCAAGTTTGGAAAAAGCTAGTCATATCTCTTGGTGGTTGTAAACCAAAAGCAATGTGAGCATCCTTCAAATAAATCGTATTACATGGCACTAAAAAACCAAATGTTGGATGGTTTCTTTGTTGTTAAAAGAACAACATTTTTCATCATCCTTTCAATTTTGTTTTATAAGATTGTATTTTTTTAAAATCACCCCTTTTATAGTCTTAAAGTATAAGCCGGCCGACCAGTTTAAGTTTCTAGGTTGAATTAGTCAGTGTGTTCCCAGCTAATATTCATCAATAAAACTGAGTGTTAAGGAAAGAGCAAGGTGACTATGTTTCCATTGGTTGGTGATGATATGCATTAGTCCCTCCCGTGTGTAGTATGCCTAGCTAACGAATTAGGGCCTTGTTTAGTCACCAAAAATAAAAAACTTTTCAAGATTCCCTGTCATATCGAATCTTGCGCCACATGCATGGAGCATTAAACATAGATGAAAACAAAAACTTGCACAGCTTGCCTGAAAATCACGAGACGAATCTTTTAAATCTAGTTATTCTATGATTGGACAATGTTTATCAAATAAAAACAAAAGTGTTACAGTATCAAAATCAAAAAAACTTTTTGGATCTAAACAAGACCTAGGTTTTGAGCATCCAAGAAAGCTGCTGCTGCTGCTGCAGCGCAACACACACACACACACACACACACACACACACACACACATCTATACACATCAGTGGTCCTCAAGGGTGTTGCGTTAATTGTTATTAGGCTGTTAATGACTGGCGTCGGCCTGCAGAGGTATATATGCTGGTGAAGATGTGATGAGAGGAGAGGACCAACGTACTGCAGTA
>Ga0182004_10005236_pt1 | contig 10565 bp, 9 predicted proteins | sample Sormic07211540_1_FD_120479 | JGI IMG/M metagenome (GOLD analysis project Ga0182004, IMG submission 120479) | Endophyte microbial communities from Sorghum bicolor roots, Mead, Nebraska, USA - 072115-40_1 MetaG | ecosystem: Host-associated > Plants > Roots > Unclassified | place: USA: Nebraska...
GCAAGGATGACCGAGGGTTTATAGAAATAGAACCAAATCAACGGTGATCCTTGCTTAATAGAGATCAATCTATCTATCCTAGCCATATGGGCGCTAGGTCCAGCAAGAGAACCACACGGTAACCATAAGGGCTGCCATACCCCTCTGTCTAACAGAAACTATAAAACGAACTTTGGTCACTCTTTACATCAGCGAAGATCACAATAAGACCACTCATGTGACCAAATCCTATTCAACAAAATGACCAGTGAAAAGAAGCAGTTTAATACCACAAATCTGTCTCGCTCTAATAATACATGTGCCAAAACATAATGAGTAGACTAAAGGGAAAACAACATAGTATATGACATAACCCATCAGAGCATAAATTGTCAACATACCAAATCCAGCAAAGAATGCCCAATTTGACTCAAAGAAATCAAGTCTCTCATGGAGACTCACTGCAAAGAAGTTCCACTTGTACCTGGAAAAAAGGTTTATCAAAGTTCAAGATAATAGAACTATAGAAATAGCTTGGCAAATGCATAACACATTAAAAAATAATAGCTAGGAGAATGACGAATAACATTCAGGTGTGCTTACTCGAAGCAGTAGTAGGCATACATCAATGACAAGAGCAGGAAGTTCATTGCCTTGCCAAAGTAAGGTATGTAACCAATCACTGAAACCTACAGATGCAGATATATAAAAATTAGTAACTGACAAGCTAAGAAGACCAGGAGAAACAAAGTTCAAATAGATATGATCTGTGGAATTGGTTATCAAGTGGTACACTGGTACATGCAGGAAAGATAGAATCATACCTCAACAAAGAAAATGGTTAAAAGAAGGATTGAATAGACCTGTTCCCCAATACCAAGTGCAACCCTAATATTAAAATATCAGCAAACAAAGCATGCAATCAGGCACAAACAAGTTCTACATGAATACAACTACCTGTCAAATCCTTCAGGCTGCTCTTCTGTTTCAGTTGTGTTGTGATCATCCAGGGCTCGAGTCAAAACTAGGCGTTTACTTTTCACAACATCCAAAGCATGCTTGGCAATGTCATTATACCTGGCATAAATGTTCCGCATCACAAAACGGATAAAAGGATACTCCCTTGTTCAGTCTCTGAATTATACATTATTTGAGGACAATAAGATGAGATTCCATAGCTGTAACAACAAAAGAGTTCAGCTCAAATACCAGATCCAGGTTTGTTTTTATGCACCGTTAAAACCTAACTAGGCAACACTTGTTTTTTAAAAAAGAATGCACCAGTCAACAACACTCAGTTTTTTACTTTTTTTCAGAGCGATAAGGTGATAAAACATAGACAGACCAATTTTACCCGCCTGCTGCAAACATATAACTCACTTCAACATTTGCTAAATACATATCCCAGAAAGCAAATAGCAAACTTATGCACAGGAAAAACCTATTCTGATCATGTTACTCCACAAATCTTCTACAGAAAAGTACTTGAAAACAGTAGACTTAAAACCATCGAGGAGGTGATCAAAAAATGTCCTACAACTTATTGTGCCATGGTGCACCCAAATACAAACTTTCAACTGGTTATGATAAGGATCTTGTGTCGCTTGCTGGATGGAATATTGGACCCATAGTTGCTAGAGTGAACACATTATTACTGCATTAATAAGAGAAAATGGGAAATCTTTAAACTAGAAATTGTAAGCATATAACTTGTGCAGTGGCTGACAATCCCACTATTAACTGAAAGTGTACTCACAAGGAAAAACAATGTCTGACAGTATAAGAAAAGTTAGACATCATGAATGGAAAAGGATTAAACATACCAAATCGTACTTAATATGAAGCTGAAGACATAAAGTGGATAAAACCAAAGTACCTGAAATAGATGTTTAGTTGTGTAAAACAAAAATGTAAATAATAAGCAATGCATAGATATTCAAAGAAAATAATAATGTAATAAGAAGAACACACAGATTATGGTGCCAATGCCACATGTACCATATAAAGTACTACATGGCATAATAGTCACAGTATGTATTATTTTTAGGGAAGATAGTAACAGTAAGTTGACAGGTATTAGATAGTTTGTCCCAAGGGATCATGCAGACTAGTGGAGTATTATGTTCATGGAAAACTTTGCAGCATATGGAGAGTCAAGCATGTCACAAGAAAAACAAGGGTTAGTGACGCTTTATATATCATGTTAGATTATTATTTGTGAAGTTGTGAACGTTTATTGCTAGGGAAACAACAAGATTTCCTACATGATGTATATTTACGTGTGTTATTGCAAAGATAAACGACAACCGCTAGGTTGTTTTAAGAGAGAATTCCTTATTTGACACTAGAAAGATGCAGAATTCCTACCTTGGCCCTCTAAACTTAGAAATCCCCTATCTGACATTATTTGTATCTTTAGCGCGCAAAATGACACTGCCGTTAGTTTTGAGGTCTAACGGTGTTAAACTGAAGGTAAAAAGACCATAATGCCCCTCAGTAGACTGAATGCATATGTACTGTAACTGTAAGTATGACTGGATGTATAGACAATGTATATGTAATGTGAAATATAACCAGCTGTATTCATGTTTCAACCTTGCAGATATTTTTGATACACAACAACACAATGGACAGCCATAATAAGTACAAATTCAAGCATTAAGCCTGACGTATACAGTCAAAAGCTATAGTAAATTTTGTTGCTTACTACTAGCTTCCAGCTTTTCATATGTTAGTGTTAAAAGCTGCTAAATTTCGTTACTATGTTGGTTATCTAGTTGCTGCACACTTCAGTAGCACTGACAGATTCAAATGGCTAATAACCAAAGGCATAGTGGGCTCTTTTCGTTCTTTATTTACTTTTCGAACATGCATGATAGATTGGTGTTAGTGAAAGTGTAGCTAGATCGAAGTAACTCATGTTGTACGCTAAGGTGGAGTAATCTATTAAGTGAAACTATTTCTGATTACGCAGGAAATGGACTTATCTCTATTTACAGCTGGACATCTGACATACACTACTTTTAATAAATATAATAAACAGGATAAGACCAATGTAATTAGTCCATGAAAGCTATCCCGTAACCTTGCACCAATGTAAATGCAGGTTTAACACTAGTGAGTGGAAAGCCATTTCGAGCTACATTACATATACATTGTCCATATATATCCAGACATACTTACAGTACATACATTCAGTCCATTGAGGGGCATTATGGTCTTTTTACCTTCAATTTAACACCGTTAGACCTCCAAACTAACGGCAGTGTCATTTTGGGCGCTAAAGATACAAATATTGTCAGATAGGGGATTTCTAAGTTTAGAGGGCCAAGGAAGGAATTGTGCATCTTTCTAGTGTCAAATAAGGAATTCTCTCTTGTTTTAATGCTAGTATCTGTTATTCCATATATGTTTCTAAAATAATAATAATAATCCAAATATCCTTTTCATATTAGCTAACATCAACAATCATGTGTTCTTCAATGCCAAAGCCAATAACTTATTATTGGATGGACCGCAAGAGACAAACTGGAGAGTTATTTTCAATGACAAAAACAGAGTAACTTTTTTTTAGAAAAAAATAAAATTAAAATAGCAGCATGTAACAAGTAGCACTCACATAAAAAATCTCAACAAGGCCAGAGCGTAAGAATGAATAGATAGATATGGCTGCCGTGTGCTCACAAAGATGTCCCCCCGTTTGATTGCATTGGTCAGGTAGTATCCACAATAGAGTTGGAATGACCACCGATTTCAGGGTTAGCAAGCTGTGAAGCACAAGAAATATTTAAATGGGTATTCGTGAGAATGAAGTAAAGAACACACAAAATAGCTAAGAAGGAACATTCGGAGCAATATCAGCAGAGAAGTGCTGACATGATATACATAACATAAATCTCCTTCGGCTTAAGACATTTTAATCAAACAACTGAAGTGACAGAGAACTAAGACAGGTCAAAAGCCCACTGTGCTTAGCGGAACTCCAACAGCACATCAAACTCCATCCAGCTCATTTTTCTGTTTCATCAGGCAACCTACATCATTCAAGGCAAATGCATAGCGGCATTCCAATCACAAAGCATTTTACTGGTATTTACGATGCTACCCTTGTAGTTTCAGTACAAATGACAACTAAGAACAACACTCAAGAGTAAATTGTGACACTGCTCACAAGCTCTAATAATTTTAATTCAATCACACACCAAAGTAACAAAAAAAAACAAAATTCAGTCGGGAATCAAAAATCAATTACGAACGACGGTACCTCCCCAGGAAGATAAGCCCGTTCAGCAGGAAGCACTGTGCAATCCTGATGGATAGTGCCCTCGAGCTGCATCCAGTCAGAAATCGACAAGGTTATACTAACGAACAAGTAATCGAAGCTTTGAGCTCGGTCAGAGGACGTTAATTTGGCCCCAAAGAATCAAATTAAATCACTACCAAATCGAGAGAGAAGAGGGTATGGGACAGAGGTGGAGGAGGACCTAGCGCAGAAGGAGACAACGCGGTGGAGGCGCGCGGCCTGGAAGAAGCCGGCGAGCCAGAGCACCGCCGCCGGCCTCGCTTGCGAGGCAAGCGACTCCATCGGCGAGGTGGGCAAGAAGGGGAAGCGTCTCTCCTTTGGATTTGCTTCGCGAGCATGACTATTTGATCGGCAATCATCCGACTCTTGGATTCGAAGTCATCTGAGGCAGAAGACGTATTCCACTAGGATACGTTAATCTCCTATTGAAAACGGTTTCATTTGGCCAACGAAGACGTATTCTCTTCTTTGCTCTCTGGGCCGGGCCTCTTCGCTAGGAACCAAAGCAGCCTGAGATTGGCCCATTCAAGCCCAGTCAAGCACATCGTCGAAGGCCCGACCACAACAAATCGTACTGGGTCACCCCCTCTCGACCACCACCAGACCACACCACCGGCGGCGGCGGCGAACCAGTCGAGAACACGAAGGCGATGGCGACGGCGCTGAACCGCGGCCTCCGCTCCGGGATCCGCCTCCTCGCTGCCGGCGCCGAGGCGTCCAGGCCAGGCAAGCGCCCCTCTCATCCCGCATCCCCTCGCCTTGACCTCTCACCATGGGACAACTAGGGTTACTGCGGCACGATTCAGTTAGGGTTGGTGTAGTTTTCCGTTGGTCGCGGTGGCGTGGATGTCTGCGGTGGTAGATCCGTCGGTTCCTCGGATAATAGTTTCGATCTCGTTATCAAATGGTTGTGGTGGTCCCAATATTCCTGGTCAGAGATTTGTCCGCGCTCTGCTGATTTTGCTTTGGATCGGGCTGTGAGATCAGTCGGTATGTTTATGTTTAGAGAATCAGGAGTTTTGCGTTTTTTTTTGCCGTTTGGACTTACATGTGGTCGATGGTTAGCCTTTGGCCTTAGGTCGAGAATTGCTGAGTTTGCAAGCGTCTGATAACACAGGAATCAGCCATAGCCGATAAGCACTGAACAGTTGAACGACCACTCTGGATACTTTTGTATCATTCTGATTAGCCAGTGCGAAAGAGCACTGTTCTTGTGTTTTCTGTTTTGTTATGTATGTTCACCAATGTTATAATTAGAGTTTTTTTCCTTGTGTTTTTAAAGGAGTTTGTATCAATTTGTTTGAGGTTTCGTGTCCAGTTTCATTGTCTTGTTGAGGACCTGATATTGATAGGTCTTTGAGGACATACAGTTTATTAGAAATAATGGTTGGAAATATTAACTATGCAACTGGGGTTGGTTATTATTTTGATGCCCTACTTTGTTGTGCCTCCTTTAAAGCAGTGATCAAAGGTGGTTATTTACAATACAACAGGCTCATTCTACCTTTGGTCACTCCAGGCTGTAGTTAGTGCACTGGCCCCATGATAAGTATTGTGCAAACTGTTTTTTCTCTCAGAAGAAGCCAATTGTCTTATCTTCTCAGCATTCTTTCTCCAATTCATTAGTTCCTATCATACCAGTGCCGTAAGGTCAAAACTCCTGCATTTCATATTTCTTGTCAGTGTTCTTAGAGGTGACCAAAGCAGGTTGGGTATGTGTATGTGTGGAGAACTGGAGATGGTGATTGCTGGGACTGAACATTAGTGTCTATTAGTTGTTTGGCTTGTCGACTGGATTTCTGGTGTCTGAAATTATCATCGGATGAAGCTGTGAAGTTTTCTCTGGTTTAATTCACTTCTGACAAATGATTTAGCACTATGTGTGAATGCATCAGTCTGTTCATCATTCCCTACTCTTTCTATATCATGAAGATATGTGCTCTCTTTTATTTTCTGTTCTCCTTGTATATCACCCCCAGATATCTGATTTTCTTGTTGTGCCTACATCAGCTTCTCGTGGGTTCCATGCCACTGGTGTGAAGAGAATGGGAGGACATGGCCATGACGAGCCATACTACATCCATGCCAAGCACATGTATAACTTGCACAGGATGAAGCATCAAGGGTTGAAGGTGACTCTTTCCGTGCTGGGAGCGGTTAGCATCGGTGTTGGAGTCCCTGTGTACGCAGTCATATTCCAGCAGAAGAAGACTGCCTCAGGTTGAGATGATGCCTCTCGTTGCCTGCATATTGGAGACTTATTTTCAACAACATTTTGTGAAGTTAAAAGCTTGGACTTCATTCCACCTTGGTTGTTGCCTGATACGGCATTTTCTTACCATAAGTTGTAACCTCGTTTCTTGCGATTTGGTGTAGGACACAACTTTTTCTGTTAATAATATCGTGGCTTGAACATTCCAGGCTGTGGATATCGTTTGTTAATTTTCCTGTTTCTTGTCACGCTACTTGTTCTGACTGCTGAACACGGGTAGCAGGTGTGTTACCTTTTGAGGTGTCACTTCCTTTTGTATCCCGATGCTTAATGATGCTGCATGGAAATTACGGTGTACTAGCAAAGGGGCTTGACTGACCTGGATCTTTGATTTTTTTTACGGTGTACTATCAAAGGGGCTTGACTGACTGACCTGGATCTTTGATTTTTTTTAGACTCAAATCTAGGTCCTGTGGTGGTTGGTCCTTTTTTGACAGTAGTGGACCAAAAAGCCTCGTTGGCCATGCAGTTCCTTATTTTCAAAAGATTCGTGGCATATGTTTGTTTTTAACTTTCGTTTCCTGGAAATTTCAAAAAATTAATTTTATTAAAATCAGTATAAAGTTGCTATGATGCAATGACGTTAAATCTTTCGGGTGGACAGATGAGTGTGCATATATAATCTGAAATAAATGTGGGGCTCAATTTCTAAAAAAAAATGTATTTTTATGCTAGTATCTATCTATATATATATATAAAAAGGTCCACAAAATATCTCAGATTCCGAAGAAGGGTAATTGTGAACTTTTTCCGAATAAACCCCTTGGAAACTAGTCAAGTTCCGTGCCCATACTTCTTCCAGCGCGGCGGAGATCGAATCGAGCGCCCGCCACGGCGATGGCAACGAGAGTCCTGCCGCCGGCGCTGCTCTCGCTCATACTCCTGCCGCTGCTCTTGCTCTCAGCCCGCGACACCGTCGCCGCGGGCGAGGATTTCCCACGCGACGGGCGGGTGATCGACCTCGACGAGAGCAACTTCGAGGCGGCGCTGGGCGCCATCGACTTCCTCTTCGTCGACTTCTACGCCCCATGGTGCGGCCACTGCAAGCGCCTTGCGCCCGAGGTACGAGGAACTCCTGCCGACCTGTCGCTTGCTGCTGTTGGTAGACCTGTGAGATGTGATGCGAATTGGGAGTTGGGATACCGTGGCCTGTTGTTGTGGATCTTGGTTTCTGTGTTAGTGCCATGGGAATGGGTTGATTGGGACTCTGGGATTCCTTGTTCTTTGGGTGGGCGGTCCCAAGAACTCGAGTAGATTAGACCGAAGTGGGAGAGTACAGAACTTATTAATTTTCAGAATATTTATTATTCGATTTTTGAACAAAATTTGTTGTTATTGAGTCATAAAAAAACAAACCGGGAGGTAGTGTGTGACCCATTAGTAGGTTCTCAAATGATACGTTTTGCTTGCATACACTTGGATAAAAGCCGGAACTGCCCGGGAATTGGATTAAGAAAATGACGTTCTGACATTATTCCCTTTTTTGCTGGTGTAGTTAGATGAAGCTGCACCAGTGTTGGCAGGGTTGAGTGAGCCTATTGTTGTTGCCAAAGTCAATGCTGATAAATACAGGAAACTAGGATCAAAATATGGAGTGGAGTAAGTTCTTCTCCCAAAGTATTTTGACTTCGCTGGGGAAATTGATATATTCTTAGATTGTATGTCTAATGTTATTAGTTCCTAAATGCAGTGGGTTCCCTACTCTCATGCTTTTTATCCACGGCGTCCCAATTGAATACACTGGTTCGAGGAAAGCTGACCAGCTTGTGCGCAATCTAAAGAAGTTTGTCTCGCCAGATGTTTCGATCCTTGAGTCAGACTCTGCGATAAAGACCTTTGTTGAGAATGCTGGTACAAGCTTTCCTATGTTCCTTGGTTTTGGGGTGAATGACTCATTGATTGCTGAATATGGAAGGAAATACAAGAAAAGAGCGTGGTTTGCTGTTGCTAAAGAATTCTCTGAGGACATCATGGTAGCCTATGAATTTGATAAGGTTCCAGCACTAGTTGCAATCCATCCAAAGTATAAGGAACAAAGTTTGTTCTATGGCCCATTTGAAGGTAATTGTTATCCTTTTCTTGTGTTTGTTCATTACTTGATTTTTTCTTATGTTGATTCGTAGTTTGAGAAGAATTTTAGGCACCGTATATTGTCTTATGTCTATTTAATTTAATATACCATACATAGCCATGTTGCTTTCCCCCATAATGCCATAATTTATGGTGTTGTTTTTTGGACATAGAAAAATTCTTGGAAGATTTTGTACGGCAATCCCTTCTCCCTTTGGTTGTTCCAATCAATACAGAGACGCTAAAAATGCTGAATGATGATCAGAGGAAAGTTGTTCTCACAATTTTGGAGGATGATTCAGATGAAAATTCTACACAGCTGGTAAAGATTTTGAGATCTGCTGCTAATGCAAACCGTGATTTGGTGTTTGGATATGTTGGAATCAAGCAATGGGACGAGTTTGTGGAGACTTTTGATGTTTCCAAGAGCTCACAGCTGCCAAAGCTACTTGTGTGGGATAGAAACGAGGAGTACGAGCTAGTAAGTAAAGCAATCATCAGTAATTAATTCTATTTTCTAATACTAGCATCCATATAAAAAGCACTGTGTTACTGGCATGTTCTTACTAGTAATGGCACAATTTTTCTACCAATAAAGTTATTATTTTACTTTTATAGTTCCTGTTTGTTGACCCTCATAATTCCCTGAAAAAGTTAATACCTGGTTAAGATAGAAACTGCTACTATCACTCTCATGATAATCATCAAACAAGAATTCATTATTTTCTGGGATTGAATTAGAATGGTCCTTGTTGAAGGTGGATGGTTCAGAGAGATTAGAAGAAGGTGACCAAGCATCTCAAATAAGCCAATTCCTTGAGGGATACAGAGCAGGAAGAACAACAAAGAAGAAAATCAGCGGCCCTTCTTTTATGGGTTTCCTGAACTCTCTCGTCAGCTTGAGCTCGCTGTACATCCTTATATTTGTCATTGCCCTTCTGGTTGTCATGGTTTACTTTGCTGGGCAAGATGATACTCCTCAGCCAAGACGAATTCATGAAGAGTGATGGAAGCATGGGGAGCTTCTTGCACTAAAGATGGCTAATCTACCAGGAGATGTAGCTCAGAGGTTAGATATCAAACTTTCAACTGACGCAAGTCGTGAAGAGTGGTTTTGGCGATTGATGATGAGATTCTTCCATCTCTACTGGCAACATCAACTTCTACATCCTACCTGTTTGTGTTTATGTGTTGTGCCCTTAAATTTGTTTTTCAATTTAGAGCTTAGAAATTAGTCTCTGCCTCTTCCTAGACACTGCCATTCCAGAGTCCATTTCTGTGAAAATATATTTGTTATCATACTCTGCTACTGAACTTTTGTACAATTATTACAGGATATATATTATATAGAGTGTGTTCTGGTGCTATGACTATGAGCCTGGTCGTTTTCTATTGCTGCAGATGCGTCTGTTGCGGCAGCAGAACAACAGCCGCAGCTGCAGCGAACGGAGCCGTTACTCGCTAGTTTTCACTAGAAATGTAAAACAATCATTTTGCTGAGAAATGTTTTTATGCGATTGGTTCAGGCCTTCAGCTGTATAGCCATTAGCCATCATGTTAACCAAACGCTTACTATGAAGCAACCTGGGGCGGGCTTGCCAAATTCTGCCTATATAAATTTATAACACCTCCATAAGCAAGGCTCATGCCCCTACCGTAGGTCTGTTTGGAATGTGGAAAAAAATTTGTATTCCTGCATTTTTCTGTAAAATTAAATTGATTTCTAATTTTTTTTTAACTAATTCCTATAAGATGTGTGTGTTTTCCAAACATGGTCGTATTGGTCAAAATATGTTTTGAAATCCATCGGGGAGCAGGATGCCACTAGGGAAGGGAGTCATTCGAGGCCAGCCTTGCCAAAGAAGGGTCGCACCATGGGAAGGAGAGCCTCCGTTGGAGGACCGTTGGAGAAGAGGTCGTGTCGGGGTGGAAGAGATGCGA
>Ga0182004_10005237_pt1 | contig 10564 bp, 10 predicted proteins | sample Sormic07211540_1_FD_120479 | JGI IMG/M metagenome (GOLD analysis project Ga0182004, IMG submission 120479) | Endophyte microbial communities from Sorghum bicolor roots, Mead, Nebraska, USA - 072115-40_1 MetaG | ecosystem: Host-associated > Plants > Roots > Unclassified | place: USA: Nebraska...
AGATGAGATCTTTGAGAGTTTGTTGTAATTCATCTTCTTGTGCTGTAAGCCACGCAGAGGGCTATTCTCTGCATATATTAACATGCAACCGAGAGCCCCAAAGGGTCATCTCGTTCACCCTAACTTTACAATAAGAACTGAAGATATAAGACAACACCGAGCCTTGTTGGACTGCCAAACTTGGTGCTACATCAACTGGTCAAAGGGAAAAATGAACACTGCTGGAATATGAGAGAATACATAAAACTGAAGCGTGTCCGACAAAGATCATGATCTGAACGGATGACAAACTCCCCAACTTGCAATGTTCCTTTTGCATGTGGGCGCATGCAAAAATCCCATTGTTTTTTCATGCAAAACTCAGACCTTATAGGATTGATAGGACAGTACTTTGGAACATGTTTAAGCAGCACATAAGCTGCTGAATCAGTAATCCACAAATCAAAAGCATAACAAGACATTCCTGGTGGCTCAAGAGATTAGCTTGTCGCAAAATTGCCATTGTTTCACAAATATTTCAACCCAAGAAGACTCAATCTGGCAAACCCAAAAGATGCACGGGAGATATAAAATAACAACTGGCCATAATCTTACGATAATAAAGCACTACCAAAATAAGGAAAGATGACCTAAAATTGGTGAATACTAATGAAATGGGAAATGAAAACATGGTAAGCAAGACATACGGGGTGATGAGTGGCTTTGTCCTACGCATGAAGGGATGGGGAAATACAATAGGATCATAGAAATACCTTTACCTTTTGTGCTTTAGCAAGATGACATAGGGGTCCCTTAGCTTCCATGATGGCATTCACATCCCATGTTTCCCATTACAAAAAAATCATTGGGTCTTATGTTTTTCTTCAAAATTTGAATGAGATTTTGATCAGAAAATGCTTGCATACCATTTTTGCAAGGTGACTCTTCTTTAGATAACACATTCACATAACGATAGCTTCAAGAACAAGTAGAAGAAACAAATGAATACTTGAGTAACAAATTACTACCACTGAAGGAAAGCAAGAGCGTAAGAAGGTACAGGTTTCCAACACGGATGACTTCTTCAGTAGGACAGAAACCATAATTCTTGAGAATCCAGGAGACACATTCATGTACCTCCTCATGGGGCACCTGCATGTCACGAGGAACCTGTATGATATATTTTACTTGTTAAGACATGATGACTGATGATATTGAATCAATCGATAGGATTGTAATGGAACACAACCACACAAGTGACGATTATAGATTCAGAGATGATAGACATAATTACAATGTAAAAGAATAGTACTCAAACCATTTTCAATAAATACAATCTCCAACCAATCATTCTAGCATTTCAGACAGGATGATCATTATTTAAGTCCATAAAATAGATTTAGTGTTTTCAGATTCTTGTGGATCACTCGAAACATATCTTAGGGGAACCATTCAAATGTTACAAAATTAAATTATCTTACTCATTTGAAATTGTCAAAGTTGTTTCACAATCCTAAACACATTAGTAACGGTTAAACTGTAGTTCTACTAGCTCTTCATAATTTGACATGTTCACTTATTGAAAGGATCTAATTGGCCTAAAGGGAGGGTGAATATGCGTATCTTAAAAACCTAAAACTCAAGAACTCATGTTGCGGAAGTTAAATGCCTATTGGTACCACCGACAGTTTGGGCCGGTACTACTAGTGTAAGACAACCAGTACTATCGACGCAAACTGTTGGTACTACCGACGCCCTAAGAGAGCTATGAAATCGGAGTATATTGAGTTTTATTTTAGATCTCAGAGTTACTCCATTCTCCTAGATGTAGTAGAGGATGATGTCGAAGTTCCCTGGGCTTGGCTCTTCTCCAAAACATAGATCGGGCCTTGTTCATCTATGAAAGGAGATAGAGAGGGAGAACACGAAGAACACAAGAACAAGGGTAGTTGATGCTACCTCCACAGCAAGACAAGATATTTTTCTCGAGGTTCAGCAATTCTCACGAAGGAGTTCCTACGTCCCCGTTGTTGAGGCGACCACGAAGGTCCGACCACTTAGGTCTCCTCTCCCAAGCAACCACGAAGGTTAGATCGAGATTTCCACTAAGAATCAAAGGCTGATACAAACACTTCAGGGTGTCCTCACAAATGAATCAACACGGGTAACCACAAAGAATGCCTAGCCGGCTAGGGTTCCAAGAACCCAAGAGTAACAAATGCAAACAAACCAGCAAGACGAAGAAACCAAGTGCTCAAGTCGCGGATCAAAGCTCCCAACTCTCAAATCTCACTTCTCTAGCTCGAATCTTTCAAGGATTGAAGCCTAGGAGCAAGGAGGCAGAGAGAGTGGGTGAGTCAAAGCTTGGAGGTTGTTTTCTCAGAGTGGAGTCAACTATCTGTTAGAAGTAAAGTGCGCAAGGTTAGAAGTGAAGAGAGAGAGAGAGCTATTTATATATATGTTCAGAACAACTATCGGTACTACCGACGCCAAACACTGGTACTACCGACCCTCAGATCTGAACGTTGGAAAGTCTCCTACAGTCATCAAGGAAGTGCGCAAAATTGGCCTGTCGGTACTACCGAGCTTGAGCCGGTACTATCGGCCAGCGTCGGTACTATCGGCAAAAGGCTGGTACTACCGACAGGTCAATTCTGTGCACCTCACAGCTTGCGCAAATTTGGCCTGTCGGTACTATCGACGCATGTCGGTACTACCAGCCCGACTCCGGTACCACCTGTAGTTCATTTTTGCGCAACCTTCAGACGGAGACTAGAGCAGAGTTTTGACCTACCAGTATCACCGACTAAAACCGTCGGTACTACCGGCGCACCCTAGCAAAAAAACACTTTTCTAAGTGCCCTTGAGTGCAAGTGTGTCTCTTATATATATAGACCTGAGCATCCTTATCCTCGTCTTACCAACATAATTTGTATCCCTCTTGATGGTGCAACGTTTTCTATAACTCAACAAAAGATAAAAACTTTGTAGCCACTTGAGTCGAAACGTAGCTCATCCATTGAAAATTTGGGAGTGCTATAAATCTCTAAATATTTTCATTTAATTCTATCAATAGACTAATACAAGCATTATTGCCAAACACACAGATAATCTTATTGATCGTGTTGCTATAAACATTATAGCATAGGAGAAACTGGAAGTCAAAGTCTACTTTGAGATGCAATGCCAAATGAAACCGTGTCTTACATTGAAATGGAGGGAAAAGAACATGACTACACAAGTAACACATAAAAAATATTAAGGAAACATTAAGTATTTGAGTACTGCATAATGTGGAGTTGTGCCTTTTGACTTTTTAGATTTATCTATTTTACTATATACCTAGACATATTATTATATCTAAATACATAGCAAAATAGATAAAAAACGACAAAGCGACTATAATCTGTAACAGAGAAAATAGAAAATACTGATTCTCTAAGTGTGTAAAAAAATATGTTGTACACCAAAGCAAGCACGTGGAGACATGGCACCACACGCAAAGGTCTTGTTTAGGCCTTATTTAGATCCGAATTTTTTTGGATTTCGACACTGTAGCACTTCGTTTTTATTTGACAAACAATGTCCAATTATAGATTAACTAGGTTTAAAAGATTCATCTCGCGATTTACGATAAATTGTGTAATTAGTTTTTGTTTTCATATATATTTAATGCTCCATACATGTGCCGCAGATTCGATTTGACGGGAAATCTTGAAAAGTTTTTGGTTTTTGATGTGAACAACTTTTCAAGATTCTGTCACATTGAATCTTGCGGCACATGCATGAAATATTAAATATAGACGAAAACAAAAACTAATTGTACAGTCTATCTGTAAATCGCAAGATGAATTTTTTGAGCCTAATTAGTCTATAATTAGATAATATTTGTTAAATAAAAACGAAAATACTACGGTATTAAAATTCAAAAAAAAATTAGAACTAAACGAGGCCCGAAAGCGAAGCCAAGACACAAAGCGTTGACGGGTACCACTGATTGCAGAGACGGTTACCTACGCATGCAATTAGTGCCCTCACCAGCCCAATCGGCCGGAAACGGATAGGGGTCCTCATTTTCTCCAGGCCGGCCATGGATCTCTTCTTCTTCGATCCCATGGCGTGGTGATCTTCCTCCTTCCCTGCAGGCCCTGCAGTAGTGCAGTTTCTTCTCGCAGCAGCAGGCCGCATATGCATGCACCTCCCCCTCGTCGTCGATGCGCGATCAGCATCCTGAGCCCCACCGTGCACACCTCCACGCGACCACACCGGCCAAGTGGAGTGGGCAGCAGTATACTTGATCAAGTCTCCAACTGTATCTGGGTACGCCATGACTACTAAGAGACTGATGACCGACCACAGCTTTTATTTCCAGCCTCTGCATGTCGATCTGTACGTAGGTGCACCCACACAAGTCAGGACCATGCCGGCCGGCCCATGTATGTACCACCCTAAAGGCGTCGCCACAAACTCGTCGACCTGTGGTTAGAGCTCACGTCTCAACGTCGCCGTCGCCGCAGCTCCTACCTTCATCACTATTGGTCCTCCTTCTTTCCTCCTCCTCCTCCGATGATAATCACCAGAGGCCAAAGAGAGTGGGGATATATTGTTTTAATAAGTTTTTCCACTTGATTGAGTCCTTTAAGGTTATGGTCTCTCCATGATAAGATTTTTTGTTTTGGGATTTATTTTCTCCTCCTCTTCTCTGGCGATGGTGAGATAGTAGGGTTTGTGTTCTCTGTGGTAGCTTTATTGAAGATGTGGGCAACAACTATAGCGTCGGCATCCTTACCGATTTGATAACATGGAGACTTTTATTTCCACACGACGATATCAAGACGGAGATGGTGTCGCCACCGTGAAATAATTTTCTCCGGTCTCTTCTTCGTTTTATCTTGGTTAGATCTGGCCACGACAAAGGAGGAGGAAGAATAAGTTTTCAATCAGTCTTTCTCATTCTTCCGTGGCAGAAAGAAGAAGAAGAAAGACACCGAAAAGAAGAAGTTTCTCAACTTTGCCTATATGAATATTGGTCGTCGTTTGTTGGGCATCTGTTCTCAGGCCTTTTGCTGAGTGTTTGCCTATGCGGTCATCATCCATACTACAAAGCATCGTACAAAGTTTGGTTTTGAGATCCGAAGCTATTCACAGCTTGAGTAAAATTTAGATATTTTTTCTGGATATTTGTGTAATCCGCAGTGCTTGTATCATATTCATGTACCTAGCTATTATCTAATATAATTCTTCTTTTGTCACAATAAAAATGTATATACCACCCTAAATTTGCATTGTTTATAGTAGTTCATAATGTAGTTCCTTGATTACTATCTTCTTCACAATTATCTTGATCCCGCACTACCAAAATATTGGACTTCTCTTAGTGTTTTTAAGTAGTAATAAAACACTATCAATAGTTATAGCACCTACAAATTTCACTGTAAGACATTTAGTAGAAAAAATTTTATACTAAATTTTGAATACTAAAATAGTAGAATAAACCCATCTTACTAAGAGAAGTCTAAAATTCTAGTTGTGCCGGTCCCCGGCTCATGTAAAGAAAACAACCCCAATTTGTCAGTTTGGTTAGCTCTGCCCCTTGCTGTACTGACGGCGTGTAAGGCCTTGTTTAGTTATGGATTTTTTTTTTGGTTTTGCATACCGTAGCACTTTTGTTTTTATTTAGCAATTATTGTTCAATTGTAAACTAACTAAGCTCAAAAAATTCATATTGTTATTTACAGGTAAAAATTTAAAAAGTTTATAAGATTCGGTCCCTACATTCTGGACTGTGAATGAGTCAGGCCTTATTTACATGACTTCAAAATTTAAGAAGTTTTTAAGATTCTTCGTCATATTGAATCTTCAGATACGTACATAAAGTAGATAAAAATAACTAGTTACATAATTTAACTGTAATTTACGAGAATATTTTGAATCTAGTTATTAGTGCATGGTTGACCAATACTTATCAAATACAAATGAAAGTGTAGCCAAATTCAAAACAAACTTAGATCTAAACAAGGCCTCAATGCTCCTACTACTACAGTGTAATAGTAATAATACAATATACACATATATGTATTAGTTTAGAAAATAAAGGCACATTCTCTATGCGCATTTGGTTTTCGTTGCTCTCTAGCTCTCTCTCTATATATAGTTTTCCACCGCCTCCTCCACCCTCCTCTCTCCATTTTGCACTCACCAAACCAAACTCATCATTTCTCAGCCCCTTCACACTACACACTTGCCATCGGCAGGCTCCATTTCCTCTCCCTCCCTCCGGCCTAGCTAGCTCTTCCCAGTGCTCGCTCTAGGAGCTAGCTAGACTCATGGATTGCTGCTGGCAGCTGAGAAGAAGAAGAAGCAGCAACAGCAGCAGCAAGAGGGTTGTGTTGGAGTTGCAGCTTCTCTGCTGGTTCTTACTCGTCCTTGTCCTCGTGCTCTGCTTGCCAACAACCTGCTGCTGCCAGGCTTCGAGAGGCGGCATGCAGCCGTTCAAGGGCCGGCCGCTGGAGGGTGGGGCATCCAACAACTTCTTCGGGTTCTTGCCGAGGAGGCCGGCGCCGCCGTCCGGCCCGTCCCGGCAGCACAACTCCGTCGGCCTCGAGAACCAGCGGCAGAAGCAGCCGTGAAGTGAAGCCGCGCTAGCTAGCTAGCATCGTCTACCACAGTAGCAGGAGGGCAGGCGGGTACTAGTATATACGTAGGGCGCAGGTACATAGGAATTCAGGATGTGAAATTAAATATACGTTTCGATATCATATATGGGTCGTTAATTGGTTTCATTAGTTGATTGTAACATGCATGCCTTTGATTAATAAGGATATGCCTTTCGATATCATATATGGGTCGTTAATTGGTTACATTAGTTGATTGTAACTGCATGCCTTTAATTCAAAACTGGACGGTTTGAATTAATTGGTATGGAAATTTTGTTTGGCGATGCGGGGCCGTATGTTTGATTGCGTGTGACATGATGATGAATATGTTTGGTGACCTGTATATATGTCGGTGTGGATGGGACGGGAGCGAGACATGACGGGAGCTACCTTTTCTTGCAAAAAGTGAAAAGTTTTCGTTACTGTACCACTTTCGTTTGTTTGTGATAAATATTATCTAATTATAGACTAACTAGGATCAAAAGATTCGTCTCGTGATTTACAGCTAAACTGTGTAATTAATTTTTGTTTTCGTCTATATTTAACGTTTCATACATGTGCCATAAGATTCGATGTGATGGAGGATTTTGAAAAACTTTTTGGTATTCAGAGTTAACTAAATAAGGCCCTAGTCGACATGTACCACGCTAACAGTAATCGGCTATCATTTCGGCTGGTTCGCGGACACGAGAGAGCGTTCTCCGGCGACCGGCGACGACAATGATTGCGGTCAGATTTCTCTGCGGAGAGATTATCCTTTTCTTTTCCTGGGTCAAATCACACTGCCTTCCCTAGAGTCATGTTTCGTCTTTGGCTGTTTGCTAAAAATTTTGTAAAATATGTTACTTTAATATTTTCATTTGAATTTAATAAGTATAGTCTAATTATAGACTTATTAGACTTAGAAGATTCGTCTCACAAATTATAGACGATTATGCAATTAATTATTTTATTTATATTTAATGTTCTAGTATGTGCCGTAAAATTTGATGCGATGAGAAATTTTTAAAACTTTGCAAAATATTCGAGGAACTAAACATGGCCTTTGTCGTGCACATGTATACATACCTTACGAAATTATCGTCGTTTTCTATACATTGCCATAGAGACATGACAAAAACCTGCATCTTGTGTAGTGGCTCGATTACCCAAATGCAGTTTTTTTTTGTCACTCTATGGCTCGATTACGTAACGAACCCATGCTGTACTGGCTCGATTACATTATATATATACACGACGATGCATGAGAAGGTCCGGGGGGGGGGAACCTCGTTCAATTACGTACGTACGTGTGTCCCACCCTGTTCCGTCTTTTCGAACATGGATCAACAAAGACGGAGGCGCACGCCGCCCGGCACGTCCCTATACGATGTGGCTCGCGATCGACTGGACTGCGCAGCCGGTCTGTGTAGCCCGGGCCGATACGCTACTGCAGGGTGCAGGCTACAACAGTAGCAGTTGTCAAAACGTACGTACGTACGTACGTACGTAAAAGGGAAGCGGACGTGTTGTACTGACCCAACAAATTAAAAGCACACAGCACGGACACGGACATGCTCTACTGTGCGAGTGGCCAGCCACGACTGGCGGATCGCACGCAGCCGCCCAAGCCGTCCTCCCATCCCATCCCATCCCATCCCACGCCGCTCTGCGCAGCCAAGTCGTCGGCGCCAGGCGGGGAATGTCAAGACCACTGCAAGAGAAAATCTCGCTCACGATCGCCGTGACCGGAGCGAGATGCCGGCCAGCACTCCGACAGGAAACCACGCATGCATCCAGCTTGTTGGATCGAGAGTTTTAGATGTTGAATCCGCAAATTGTGTTGTTCCTGAGAAAACAAACTGTCAATATTGTTTTATTGATTTAGTTGCATCTCAGTTTATTTCAGAACGTTGGATCCTACGACATGCTCAGGTTTTGAGGTTGCTCCGTAGATTTTGGCACAACAATGCTAGGCTCATCTATTATAGCAAAATAGTGCATCAATTAAAGCCATTATTGAAGAAAATAATGAAAGCGCTTCGATGAAATGTTGTTTCTTTTTATTCAGTTTTTTTATATGTAATTTGGGACGTACCGTGTTGATTTTAAGGTATAATCATTCCCTATTGCTTCAACCCTTTTCTTTTGTTATCCTTGCAATACGACCTTCAAACTCTAACAGGCAGTGGATGTCCGAAGAAGAAGACATACTTCTATTTTGGTCTTTGACTTCTCTTATATTTAGTGGTCGTTTTGTGTTTTATTTTTTGTCCATCGTTTGTACTAGCCTTCATTTTTTGAGATATATCATATATGAAACACTCTTTTGAGTGTTTTTATCAGGAAAAAAAATAAATAAATGGCGTTTCTGTAGTATAGTGCAATGCTCAAAAAGGGAAGGCGCATAGAACAGAACAGGGAGCCTAGTGCGTGAACAGAACAGAGAGCTTTTTATGTGCAAAATCATCTTGCAAAAGGAGCCCATGTATGGTACCGTGCGGTAGTTGCCTGGGCCTAAGGTTCAGATAGTTTCGATCTAGCCGAATGCGTGTAGCTGGGCCAACCCAGGCGGAATTATGCTTCTTTAATTAAGGCCTTTTATCTAAATTCTGGCACCAAGCTGGCTACCATGCTTGAATGAAATCTAAATGCTCCACTAACTCATCCAAAGTACTCCAGCAAGTAGCCAAGTATATGCCCGAAATATATGTACTCCCTCTGTTCCAATATGTCACTTTGTCTTAGGCCTTGTTTAGTTCCAAAAAATTTGGAAATCGACACTGTAGCACTTTCGTTTGTATTTGACAAATATTGTCCAATCATAGACTAACTAAGTTCAAAAGATTCGTCTCGTCAATTTCGATCAAACTGTGCAATTAGTTTTTATTTTCGTCTATATTTAATACTCCATGCATGCGTCTAAAGATTATATTTGTAGATCTTGGTGTATTTGATTTAGGAGGAAGCCAAATTTAGTTTGAACTGCTTCACTCCAAAAAAGGAAGGCAAGTACTACGTAGCTAAACATTGAATGGGACTCTTCTCTTGTTCTGGCTGAATCACAACTACACTATTCTTTTCACAAGCGGGCAACAACAGTTTCCTCAGGCGAGCAAACCGCCTGCCTTTCTACCGTTCGCTTGTCTTATAAGCCGTATTTTTTTTGCCAGCCAACAGTGTTTTTCTCTCACGATAAATCAGCGAACAATATTTTCAGCCATGACTTTTTAGACCAGCGAACAGGCAAGGAAAACCTATGGACAAGCTCGTTGAGCCCATCCACACTGTCCATGCCTAGATCCATAGGAACTACCCTCCTCCTTGTTTCTGCCGCCGCCAAAGCTCGAGAGCTGACCTCCTACCACCGGGCGTGCGCTCCTAGCGTCGATCTGGAGTGGAGGAGGCTAGAGGGCACTAGATCTAGAGTTGGAGGTGGTGGAGGGCGCCATCAGTGGGGCGTGGTCTCTAGCCGTCGAATATGGATTGGAGGTGATGGAAGTCGCCAAATCTAAAGTGGATGTGTTGGGGGTCGCTGGATCTGGATCTAGAAGTGATGGACTGTAATGGAGGTCACCGGTTCTGGAGTAGAGGTGGTGGAGGTTGCCAGACCTAGAGCTGGAGATGGTGGAGGGCACCGTCGCTAGTGTCGACGAAAGCTGGTCGGCAGTCTGCCTTGGGGTATACCCACGGTAGTAGTTTATCGGTAGACGGTGCGCAAACTACGAACTCGATGGTGACGCAAGACACAGGCAAGCTTTTTATCCAGATTCGGCCGCCGAGTTGGCGTAATACCTACGTCCTGCGTCTGATTGTATTGATTTGTATTGAGCGAATAATGTGTCCTAGGGGGGTCCCTTGCCCCTCCTTATATAGTCCGGAGGGCAGGGTTACAGATCTGGAAACTAATCCTAGTCGGTTACAATTGTCATAGATAGTTCGATATCAAT
>Ga0182004_10005238_pt1 | contig 10564 bp, 5 predicted proteins | sample Sormic07211540_1_FD_120479 | JGI IMG/M metagenome (GOLD analysis project Ga0182004, IMG submission 120479) | Endophyte microbial communities from Sorghum bicolor roots, Mead, Nebraska, USA - 072115-40_1 MetaG | ecosystem: Host-associated > Plants > Roots > Unclassified | place: USA: Nebraska...
ACCAGGACAAGGCCACAAGTTCGACCACACAACACTTATGCACTTCAAATCTAGCTCACTCATAGAGTAGCGACTAGCATTCTGTCCACCACAAAGCTGAGACTTGGGACTTAGTCCTCTCTCGCAACCCGCTTGTACCCCCCTACTACAAGCACCTTTGGGTGCAAGGCAATACAGACCCCCGATCTCACTGGACGTAGGGCATCCTTGGCCTGAACGAGTATAAATTCTCTGTGTTCCACTTGCATCACCATCCAGGTTTAGGTAGTCACGCATACTTATACTCGTTTGTGTCTAGACCACGAGTCTAGACGCCGACAACTGGTTAGTAGATGGAGCTCACAGAAAGATGGATGGCATTAGAGCGTCCTTTCTTTGGCAAGGTGTGGATGAAAATTTAAGTACCACATGGCTAAGTGGGAAATGCTTAGTAGACCTAAGGGCCAAGGTGGTCTAGGGATAATTAATACTAGAATAATGAATGATTGTTTACTGGTGAAATAGATTTGGAAAATCTTGTAGGAGCCTCACGAGTTATGGTTTAAACTCATTAAAACCAAATACCTTAATGGTTGTAATTTTTGTTTCTGCCCCAAGGAAGGGGAGTACATAGTTTTGGCAGGAGCTTCACAAAGTTAAACATCTTTCCAAGTGGGGGCAATCTTCAAAGTAAGAAATTGTTTAAATTGTAGGTTCTGGTAGGATTGCTAGCTATTCGATGTGCCTTTAAAAGTAGCTTATGAGGATCTATTCAAACTGACTAGAGATCCTGAGGTAACGGTAGCAGATTGCTAGGCAGATAATGATTGGTGGGTGGATTTTAAAAGAGCTTTATCTGTTAAAGATTTTGAGAGGTGGTCTGTTCTCAGGGAAGAGCTTAGTAAGATTACATTAGATGAGGACAATTCAGATATCGTTACATGGGCCTTAGAAGGCAAAGGGGGCTTTTCTACCAAGTCCCTATATAGGTTTCTAACTAATGGAGGTATGCCCACTAGGGTGGCTGGATATATCTGGAAGTGTAGGGTCCCGATGAAAATAAAATTCTTTTTGTGGCAAATATTCAATAACAAATTACAATGTGTTGTTAGCTTGGTTAAGAGGGGTTGGAGAGGGGGTGATTCTTGTTGTCTTGGGGATGGGGTGAATCTGTGAACCATATCTCTTTTGGTTGTTGCATGGCCAGGATGGTCTGGGATTTCCTCCAGGAAATCTTTAAGTGGAACAATTATCCGACTTCTCATAAGGATTTTTCTAAATCTTGGATTCAAGGCAAGGGGCCTTTACCTACTAGGTTAATTTTGTTTGTTTTTGCAGGCTTCACTTGGGCCATCTGGACTAACAGAAACAGGATGGCTATTCAGCATGAGTTTCCAAAGTATTCTTCTAACATCATGTACTCTGCTGTAACATTTATGCAAAAATGGAGTATTCTGCTTAAGGAAGCTGATCGGGTTCGTACCAAGCAAGTGAAAGACAATATCATGCTTTGGATTGGAAGTTTCAAGCCCACGGTGTTCACCTCTACTGATGTGGTTGAAATCTAGTGGCTGGTTTAGCAACCTCGTTTTTTTTCCTCTGTTTGCGTCTGAGTAACTGGTGTTCCCAATAGTGGATTTTTTTTGTTTCGGTGGGTTATTCCACAACTCTGTATGCAATGCTTTCTTAAAAGCAGAGGCTTTGCCTCACTTAAAAAAAGTCATCTCACATAGTGTCATGTAAGATTTGATGGCGTGAAGGAAAGAGAGGGAGGTTAGATAATGAATGTCACTATTTCACAAAAACAAGCCACCTCATAAGATAAAACTTTGAGGACTATGAGAGCAACTATTGCACTATTATATGATTGATGTTGCCATGTGATTCACAATATTTCTTTTGTTCTGTGCATAAGTTAATAAAAACTATGAGTTGTTATGAGATAACTAAAAAGGCAAGTATGTACATGTTGTTTGTTAAGTTGTCTCAAGATTATATGGCACTCCATGAGGGTAAGGGAGAATCTACAAGGCACACATCTTATAGAAGACAAAATTGTCCAATTTGCTATTAAAGTTCACATGCCTTTCAGAATTATTTACTACTTTCTAGCTTTACTTGTGGGCAAGTTGAGCCAAATGTTTAACCATACACTTTTGGTCAGTGGATAAAGAATAAAAAAACTACAACACATAGTTTTGTGTTTTCTTGTTTATGGAACAGTGGTCTTCACCAATTTCATTGTAAAAAAAATTGCAACACATATAGTTCTCTGTGGTCAAAACTACTCATCTGGATTTATGTTCCAACCTAAAATTGGTGCTCCTATTTTCGCATAACAATCAAGCCTCTATAGTGACTTCGTTAATTTAGCAGCTTGGTCTCTCAATAAGTTTGTTCGTATACAATGGTAGAATTAGCGTGCGCTTGAGCATTTATATAGGATTATGGTCCTATGGAGGATTGAGTTGGTGGATGGATGAATTGGCGTGCGAACGTCTAAGGTCTTGTTTAGTTTATCCTAAAAACCAAAAACTTTTCAAAATTCGCCGTCACATCGAAACTTACGGTACATGCATGAAGTACTAAATATAGACGAAAACAAAAACTAATTGAACAGTTTGCCTGTAAATCGCGAGACGTATCTTTTGATCCTAATTAGTCCACGATTGGACAATATTTGCCACAAACTAACGAAAATACTACAGTGCCAAAATTCAAAAACTTTTCACAACTAAACAAGACCTAAAGTTTGAGAAAAGAAAAAACCTGCAGAACAAAAATCAAAAGCAATAATAATTCTTGGTACCATGTTGTGCATCTTTGCTTCAATTAGGTAAGTATGTTTTTGCAAGTCCCCATCAACATCGAGCATAATGATCGACCACCTGTAGCAGTAACTGAAAAAAAGAGGGGAAAGAAAAATAGGCCTTATTTAGTTGAGGGGAAAAAATTAAAATAGTTTTGGTTACTGTAGCACTTTCGTTTATATTTGGTAATTATTATTTAATTATAGATTAATTATGCTTAAAAGATTCGTCTCGTAAATTACAGATAAACTATGTAATTAATTTTTTATCTATATTTAATGCTTCATGGATGTGTCTAAAGATTTGATGTGTTGAATTTTTTTTGAAACTGAACAAGGCCATAGACTCACGCTTTTCATGCAGTTGACGAGGAACACAAAATTCTCTCGTCCGAAAGGTTGCAGTTGAGCATAAAATTTGGTGGGCGTCTGTGTACGTATATGATTGGCGGTTACATGGCCATGAGCTGGCACTGCCAAGACCAGCGTGGCCGCTGTCCGCTGAGATATTTTCCTCATCAGCTCGGCATAAAGATCTTTTAATTTCGTCACCGTACTGGTAGTGGGGAGATCAGAAGAAGCTAGGAGACGATGAGTACTCGTATCGCCGGCTGATCGAGCAAGATCCCTGTGATTTGACAGGGTGATTATTGTTCACATCGACGCGTGTTGCATGCGGGCAGCGGTTCGGTTGGGCCACTGTGCGTGCGTGCGCATGGCTTCTTCTGGACGCCATCTCTGGAGAGACAAGGGATCTGTCCGAAAATACAGGGGCTCATAGCCATGGACGAAGCTAGCGGTGGAGCTAGAGGTTCTAGCCTCGGCTACCGTTGTCGATTTAGTAGAGCTTCTAGTGTTTTTACTTCTAATTTTAGACACAAATTTATAAGACATGGTAGGCTAAGACTTTAGTTTTAGATATATTTTGTGAATTAATATAAAACTACTTCAAGCTAATATATATTTGTTCTATTGTGAGGAATTATAGTAAAATTAAGTCGATGTAGCAATTTTGTTCGGCCCCTTGTACAATTTTTTTTTGCTTCGTCCCTGTTGTGTTCGTGTTCAAAAAGGAAAAAGAAATATAAATATGAGGCTCGTGATAGTACACGGTAACACAGGTCATTATTTCCTTTCATGGCATCGGATCATTAATTTGCGTTGGTCGGCTTTTATTTCCTTTCATGTCAGAACGCTCGGTACCTTCCTTTTTGCCTCTGGAATTTCAGCTTTCAGTTATCACTAGCAAATATTTCCGTACATTGTAACGGGAGAAAAAACATTAAATAGATTTACATATCTATTTATATTTATTTTTTTATAAATTTAAAATCTATAATTCATTTTATTGATAACCATGACATCAATGGTATTAGATAGTTAATATTTATAATAATATATAACTCGGAGACATATTTATTTTATAATAAAAATAGAAATTAGTTAAAACTTATCTTACTTTAATATTACCTCTTAATATACCTTAGAATTATATTAAAATATAAAAAGTTTGTTGCTAGCTTTATTTTTTTATTTATTTAGATTAGGATTCTTATAAAATATGATATATCATGTAGATTATTTTTTTTTCGAAAACGTGCCGTAGGCTCATATTGCTTTAAGAAGGAAATGAGTTCATAAACACTCCTGAGGTAACCGTGAGCGAGATGCAACGGGTTACCACAGAGCACACATGACACAAGTCACCGGCTCGAACGGTGCAGCTGTAGGGTTGTACTAAGCTAGAACAAACTTGGCGCTACTGGGAAAAAAAGTGTGCGTGCCGGAATTATGAAGTGTTGATATGACATAACAACACATAGTGCAAATGTACTGGAAGCATCCACAAGCATAAATTTAGGTAAATTAGTAAATCAGTGAGATATGCAGGAATAGTGCTAAAACTTTTACCACAAATCAAGCATCACATTAAATAGGCTACCATAAAATTTTCATAATAATTTAAGCAGATAACTACAATTTCAATTTTACACTAAAAAGCATAGGCAAACATCTCCAACAAAAAATATACTAAAATTTGTAATATTTTTTGTTTACTGCATGGATCTACATATATGGAGCTGAAAATTTTGTTTTGTAATTTTTAGATTTTTCTACGAATTACTACGTATTTATAAATTTTCAACCGATCAATTTTACACTAAAAAACATAGACAAACATCTACAGCAAAACAAAATATACTAAAATTTGTAATATTTTTTGTTTACTGCATGGATCTACATATGTGGAGATGAACAAAATTTATTTTTATAATTTTTAGATTTTTCTATGAATTTACTACGTATTTATTAATTTTCAACCGATTTAAAGAATAAAAGAAAGGTAAACTAATAGGATAAACACTTTGCACCTAGCTTCCTATACTTTTCTTATTCGATGTGTATAAAAGAATTTACATTAGGAACCTTAGAAAAAATTTTATTTTATTTTCCTCTTCTACTCCTCCAAGCGGACGGAGGTGGAGGAGGCGGACAGATTTTTTCTGGGCGGACTGAAATTTCTTTGATTAAGTATTAGGGAAAGATTCATCATTATTGCAAATGAGAAGTGCCAAACTACATGTGTACCTTCTAGTAGCAGCGACGTATTCACTTCGTCTTGTAATATAGTGCTTTCTAGAACTCAAAAAATATCCTTAAATATAATATATTCTAGAGATAAAACCGATGTTATATTTTTATTTATCAATCAATCACCATTAACTAAGTTAATGATAGTGTCTGATTAGAAAATAAAATGAGGATACATACGTCTTTTATGTTTTCTCTTAATTTGTATTAAAATTTCTAGAGACTTAACAAAATTATATAAAAAAGTATATAAATATAGTACAAACACAAACGCACACTCATACTCACAACGTATAGAGGAGAGAGATTGTAGCAAGCAGCTTTGAACATCGTGCTCTGAGAGAAGGATGCATCATGGAATATGCAAGATTATCATTTGAGTCCATGCTAGCCATTTGTCTTTTACACAATTTAGTGATTAAAACAATTAATTCAGTAACCTCTAAACTATATCATTGGACGTCCTTATTATGAAGTAAAAATGAGATAAAAATGTCACACCCTCGCCAAGAAATTCTTAACAAAACTGTTGCATTCTAACAAATAAAAAACACTTGTTGGATTATTATTTTAGTTGCAGCATGCTTTGTGAAAGAAAAAAGGTTCGACGTTCCATGGGCCTTTATATTATTATTGTTGCTTTACATGAGATAATAGAAGTCAAATATATAATATACAAATAATTGTTTTTTTGTTTTTCTCCTAGTATATATCTTGATGACTTTAAACTGTTGTCTTACATTATTATCCGGCAAAGCTAAGTGTATATCTGGATCATTAGAGCAACTCTAGCAGAGACCCCTAAGTCAGGGCCATGGCAAGGGATGGCGTTGTCCCCATCCTCCACGGATCTGGTAGCCGGAGGAGAGGAGAGCCCCAGGCCGGCCATGTCAAGGTAGTGTGTTGTCCCTATTGAAAGCCCACGTTTGGTCTTGGTAATTAATGACACCAAGTTACTAATGCCACTGTGTTAAATTGATTTGAGTTAGGCATAGCATTACATGAGATGAAGGATCAATATGACATGGAGTAGTGGATACATGATCACAAAGAGATGAAGCATGAACATGGAAATGAAAGATCATGGTGATCAAGCACTTGGTGATGGACAAGGAGTAAAGCGATCAAGGCAAAGATATTACCATAGGGCTTTTGCTTTTGCCGGTCTAAGATGAGTAGAGAAGTGATTGACCGGATTTAGGATGCCGACTATTAAGAGGGGAAATCACGGTCATCTCTCGAATCAAGTGCTACTAGGTCATCATCTTGAGCATATGCATTAGGATCTAGTAAAGTGCTAACATAACTTCTTTGAGAAAATTGTTTGTGAAATGCTAACACACATGCACATTAGTGGTGTATACTTGGTGGTTTTAGCATATTTGCAAAGGAGGTGGAGTTTGAGGGGTAGAGAGGGGTTTGGGATCCTCTCTCCCTCCTGCGAGCTTGGGAGGAGGGATTCGACGCTTTCGAGAAAATGAAAGACCTACTTTCCTTTGTGTCAGAGGAAAGTTTTAGCGAAGTTGCGTGAATGTTTCTCACTGAGAAACACTCATCAGACGCTGGGTCAGACAGCGTTGGATGCTGAGGCAGCGTTCGATGAGGACATCGCAAGAGGGCAGATTTCATCTGTGCGTTGAAGCATCCAACGCTCAGGTGTTGGCGCGTCTGATACTCACACTATAGCAGTAGGGTTTCGATGTTGAACGTGTCGGACGCTAGGGTGCATCCGATGCCTCTTCGTTGGACGCATCTGGTGCAAGCTTGGAGGTTTTCAAATCTCTTTAGTAGCGTTCGGTATGAGCAGGAGCGTCCAACGCTTAGCGTCTGACGTGTCCAACGCATGCTCTAGAGGTTTGTTAACGCTCTAGTGATTGTTGGATATCAACGGTTCACATTCAAAGAGGGACACGTGGCAGTGAGCTAATGCACATAGCAGGTGAGCGTCGGATGCTGGACCAAGTCCGACGGTCAGGCATCAGAGCGTCCGACGCCCCCTAGTTTGGCCCTAACGGCTAGCCCTCGGGTGAAACTTTATAAATAGAAGGTGGCTGTGTTTAGGGGATTCTCTCTTGCACATCTGAATACTAGAGGCATACTTTGAGCTAGAGAACACCCTCTTCACTCATCTTCTTGCTTGATTGCTCATCCTAGTGAGATTGAGTGAGATTCAAGTGCATTGCTTTGAGAGTTGCATCTAGTGGCACTTGATCCTTGAGTTTCTATGGATTTTTCGTTACTCTTGGGTGTTTTCTGACACCCTAGATATCTTGGAGCAGCAGAGGTGTTGAGCTCGTGATTGGAGATTGTTTCGAGCCTCACCAATTGTTTTGTGAGAGGTTCTTGAGAGTTGAGACTTCCCTGCGGGAGATTACAATTGGCTATTCTAGTGGATTGTTCATGGCATGGAGGATTCCTATCTTGTGAGTGGATGTGCGGCACCCGCTGAGGGTTTGGCTTTGGATTGTCAATTAGCTCGTGATCCATCAAGTGGGTGTATCGCCACAACGAGGACTAGCTTGCCGAGAAGCAAGTGAACCTTGATAAAAAATCTTGTATCATCTCTTATCAAGAATTTCTTATTTTGCATACATTGTTGTGATTCTTGGACATATCTCTACTTATCAACGTCGGTATAAGAATCTGTATACACTCCTTTACTTACTTGCTTACCTTGCTAGTTTAGCTTGTGTAGCCTGTTTTGTTTTCTTGTTTAGGAGTAAAGCTTAGTGGTGCGTTCTCTTGTTGTGTGGTTTACTGCTTAGCCTTGTACTAGACTTGTATAGGTGGCTTGTATAGCTTAGTTGTGCTAGTACTAGAATTGCTACGTCATTTGTTTTACTAACATACTTATTTAGTAAAGTTTGTAGAAATTTAAATAGGTTATTCACGCCCCTCTAGCCATTTGGACCTTACACCTGTCCTCCATGGATCTAGTAACCAGAGGAGAGAAGGAGCGTGTGACCATCCATGGCAAGGAAGGGTGCCAGGGAATAGAGGGAGCTTGATGCCACGTCGCCCAGAGGAGAGAGAGGGAGCAATGTAGCTCACTGACGCAAACGAGGTCGGGGGAAGACGCGTCTCCATCGGCAGCGGATGGAAGTGTGGGGAAGAAAACAGACACAACAGAAAGATGGGGTGGCGACCTAATCAGAATGGGGTCTGGTGGGAGGATTTTGGTGGCCCAACAAATTTAGAGGTCCATAGTAGGGGTTCTACTAAAGTTGGATTTTTAACCTGAACACCATATTTAGCTATGGAGGCTTAAGTAAGGGCCCTGTTGGAGTTGCTTTTTATGTGAATCACTACAGAGGAAGGAAATTTGTGTGCTTATTCCTAATTGTTTGTTGCCGTTCCCTTTTTTTCTTAGAAAGTTTATATAATGGTGTTTTAGAAGATATGTTTATCTAATAATATTATTCCCCACGCACTAGCTTAACTACTGAATTATCATTTAATAATGTAAAAGTAAAAGAAGGGAAAGAGAAGAATAAGCTCATTGATACGGACAGCAGATAGTGATCGACAATTTTTTTTACCAAATTGTGTAGTCAGTCAATTCCAGCTTATAATAAGCTTATATTTGAAATGTTTATCGGTACGATAACTGCACTATATTATAATTCGTATCTTTTTTTTTATGATGATTATAATTCGTATCTTTCTGCATTGGATGAGACTTATACTCTTGCAAAGTTAAGTACTCCCCTCCGTCTAGAATAAATGATCGACTCATTTGACTTTTAGACATATGTTTGATCATTTGTTCTATTCATTCTTTTTACAAATAATAAAATAAATAAGTCATTACTAAAACATCTCTAATAATTAAATAAGTTATAACAATAAATAATATTTTTATAAAAAATTTAAATAAGACAAATAATTAAATAAAATGTAAGTATAAAACGTTATGTATTTTGAGACGGAGCGAGTAGTTACTTATCAAGGGATGTTAGGGATGGTTGGCATTGTTGGAGTCAATCTTCGCCTGTTCATCTCTCCTTTTCGCGTGAAGATCCGATTTCAAGCTAATTTGTGTCCAAGGTCTGATTGCACAACTGGTTCATGGTTGTCTATATTATATTATTATACTAGTAAACATGTTCATATGATCAACAGAAGCCAATACACATAGAAATCAGACTCGCAAGTTGTTTTAACTTATATCAGCACAGATATGAGTCCAAATCATATACAAGATACAGAGGGCATGCAACCCAATATATACTAGAATTGGGTCATGCATCCAATGTGAGTTTCTCTAACTCGTATGAGTATGGATTAAATCTGCACTGTACACAAGTGCTCAAAGCAGGCGGTTTCAATTAAAGAATGCCTGTGAAAAGAAATTGGCTTACCCGACTAAAAAACCGCCTGAGAAAATTAATTTTTAGAGGAGGTTTTCTTAACAAAACCGCATGTAGAAATCATGTATTTCTACAGGCGGTTCTCCTAAGAAACCGCCTCTAAAAATCATATTTCTACAGGCGGTTTCTTAAGAAATCCGCCTGTAAAAATAATTTGAAATTGATTTTTCTGAGCTTTTCAAATGACCTCGTTTGAAAAAACCATCAAAATGAAAGTTGTAGATCTTGAAAAGTTATGAAACTTTGTAGTTGATAATTTTTTAATTTGAAATCATCTTGTCATCGAAAACTACGTTTGAATTTCTGAAATTTGAAATTCAAATTTTATAAATGACCTCGGATGGAGGAACTACTGATATAAAAGTTGTAGATCTTAAAAAGTTGTAAAACTTTGTAGTTGACGACTTTTCCATTTGAGTCCGTTTAGGGCCTCAAATAATCAATGTATGCTTGGTTTAGGATAGTACGTGGGGAGCTAAACTCTAATATAGACATAACTGAGTGATAGGTGGAGTGGTGGAGGAGGCTACGCACGAGGGCGAGGTCTCAGGTTTGAATCCCACCAGCTGCGTAGCGCGTGATTTTACGCGAAAAAATACGCGACTTGCGACTTCGAGAGAAAAAATACGCGACTTGCGACTTCGAGACGGGTGGGCGATTAGCCAGTGGGCCTTTCATGGTATTAAAATCTTTTTTTTTCTATTTTTAAAAATCGATTTCGTATTTTCTAAAAAAGAATTTCTACAGGCAGTTGGCATAACTGAACCGAGCAAATTTCAGACACGATTGCCATTGGCATTACACAGCACCGAGA
>Ga0182004_10005239_pt1 | contig 10564 bp, 10 predicted proteins | sample Sormic07211540_1_FD_120479 | JGI IMG/M metagenome (GOLD analysis project Ga0182004, IMG submission 120479) | Endophyte microbial communities from Sorghum bicolor roots, Mead, Nebraska, USA - 072115-40_1 MetaG | ecosystem: Host-associated > Plants > Roots > Unclassified | place: USA: Nebraska...
GACTCGTCCGATATCACTGTCACGCGCCACGGCGCCAGGTTACACATCCCTTCGCCATCTTCGTTATCCCATGCGGCCTTGAAGGCTAGTGCGCGTTTGAGTTCCCCGGGGGATTTTTTTAGGTGATTTTGGAGCTTGCCGCAAAATTTTGATTTTGATATGTGTCTTTTCCGAATCTTGTTTCCTTCAAAATCCTTAAATTCTTGTAACCGATTATCTGAACCTAGAAGTTCAGCGCTGTACTAAAAAAAAGAGAGGCAAAATTAGGAGTTCAATCACCTCCATGTAGAGTTTTTTTTATTTGAGCAACACCTCGATGTATTCTAATACTTTCGCAAGAGCCGCACGGTTCAGGATTATGGAGTACAAGGCCATTAAAGCGTTTTTTAATAGTACAATACAACCAGTGCACATCTCAGAAACCTATTAACAGCCTTTTTTAAAAGAGAGAACAAGAAAAATTGATACCAGTACACGTCTTTTATGAACGGATGGTTGGACCAAGGCCTTGTTTTTGTTCCTCTTACTAAATTTTAGTTAGCTAAAACTATTTTAGCTACTCTTAAGTGACTAATAAGATTAAATTATTTTATCTTTTTTAGTCAGTGTATTTAAAAGTTTAGCTACTAAAAATTTAATTAGCTAAAATTTAGCATAAACAGGCCTCAAATAGTCTCATCCAAGTCCATTAAAAGCCCAACTCGTCATGTGAGCCCACTTGTATACTATACACACCGCTTCGCCACTCGTCAATCGTCATCACTCGATCTGCCGCTCGGCTGCTCTCCACACGGGGTGACGAGTGACGCTCCCCTCCGTCCCTTCCACTTCAAAACATTTCGAATTCCTCAACCCCCGAAAGGGCGAAAACCCCAACGCCTCCAAAATTTTCCCGCCCCAACCCGTCGAACCCTAGCCCCACCACCGGCCGGCGACGCCTCGCCGGCGGCCGGCGAGATGCACATCAAGGAGGTAACCCTCGAGGGGTTCAAGTCGTACGCAGGGCGGACGGTGGTGTCGGGGTTCGACCCGCTGTTCAACGCCATCACCGGGCTTAACGGCTCCGGCAAGTCCAACATCCTCGACTCCATCTGCTTCGTGCTCGGCATCACAGATCTCCGCCAGGTGCGCGCCGCCTCGCTCCAGGAGCTCGTCTACAAGCAGGGCCAGGCCGGGGTCACCAAGGCTACCGTCTCCATTGTCTTCGACAACTCCGACCGCTCCCGCTCCCCGCTCGGCTACGAGGACTCGCCCGAGATCACTGTCACGCGCCAGGTTACACATCCCGTCGCCATCTTCGTTATCCCATGCGGCCTTGAAGCCTATCCTTGCTAGTGCGCGTTTGAGTTCCTTGGGGGATTTTTTTAGGTGATTTTGGGGCTTGCCGCACAATTTTGATTTGCATATTCTCGAATTCGGCACTGATGTGTCAAATTGGATTAAGATGCTGCCCTCTGAAGAGGAGCTGCTGAATGAGGGGGTTTGGGATAAAAGGAGATGGTGATTTGCGGTATCTGGAGCTGGAATTTTGAGGAGATTGTGCGATTTAATCCTTCACGTCTATAAGGCCTTGTTTAGTTCGCAAAAATTTTCAAGATTTTCCGTCACATCGAATATTTAGTCGCATGCATAGAGTATTAAATATAGACGAAAATAAAAAATAATTGCACAGTTTATCTGTAATTTGTGAGATGAATCTTTTGAACCTAGTTACTCCACGATTGGACAATGTTTGTAAAATAAAGACGAAAGTACTACGGTAGCCCAAAAACCAAAATTTTGCGAACTAAACAAGGCCTAAGTTGTTTTTCTTCATACCTGTGAACTGGAATCATTTTTATTTTTTGTACACTGAAGGGTTGGAGGTGGCGATTACTTCGATTTGAAGTACTTTTTGTTTGTTTGCTAAAAACGGTAGCTAATTGAGGTTTAGTGGCTGTTCAATATGTTCATCCAAGTGCTCAACTGGATGTGTTTATTAGGTTTTGTGTATTCAGATTGATCAAGTTAGTTCTGTTCATGGGAGCTTGGAATTGCTAATCTGCTATGCGTGCTGAATTTATAAATCTGTGTCTGGCTTGCTGATTTTTCAGTCAAATATGTCTAGCTTTCTATTTTTTCAGTTAAACACATAGTTGATGTGTATGAATCTTTGTAATGTCTGTACTGCTAACCTACTTTTAATCAGGGATTTCAAATTTGCTATGAATGTGATGTGTAATGTGGCCAGCGCATTTTTAGTCAAATGTACGTTTTTTTTGGCTAATTCATGTGTACCTGACTCATTTTAAGTCAAACACTTAGTTGATGTATATGAATCTGGAATTCTGTTAATTGGTGTTCTAACCACTGATTAATTTTTCTTTAGAGTAATCAAGGACTGCGAAGTTGCTTATAATATAACTGGATTTGTTCAGATTTTGTCGATGCTCAATCTAGCTGACACAATTTTGGTTCTTAATGGTGTGTGTGGATGTTTTGTGCCCAGTGATTCATGACATTATTTGCAGTTAAAATTTTGAAATTATTTTAGGTCCAGGAGTTTAATTTGACCGAAATGGTGCTATTTAGGTTGATGTGGAGTGATGCTTTTGTTGGTTGGTCTGGTTAGTTTTTGATTGCAATATATGAAGCTATATTTTTCTATTTTCTTTCAAGGTTGCCCTAGATGATCCATTTGTTGAGTTGAACACTTGTCTATTGGTAGTGTATGGACACTTGGACATTATGCTTGCATTTTTGTCAATATTTTAGATATGTATCTAGCATGACTGAAGTACATATGTTGGCTGTTCATCTCATTTGCTTTATTAATTTGTAAATGTAAAATGGCTAATAGATCGGCTTCAGTCGTATGTTCTTTTGCACTTGGATTCCACCATTTTTTTTCCAAAAAGTTTTGTGTTATTTCTGGTGGACCAAATTTTCCCCAATTTTACTGGGCATCAGTTAATTGTTGTTGTCTTATATTTGTAGATTGTTGTTGGTGGAAGGAACAAATACCTTATCAATGGCCATCTTGCACAACCTTCCCGTGTCCAGACCCTATTCCACTCAGTGCAGCTTAATGTAAACAATCCTCATTTTCTAATTATGCAAGGGCGCATTACAAAAGTCCTGAACATGAAGCCTCCAGAAATTTTGTCAATGTTAGAAGAGGCAGCAGGCACAAGAATGTATGAAATGAAGAAAGAATCTGCTCTTAAGACACTTGAGAAGAAGCAGAATAAAGTTGATGAGATTAATAAACTCCTTGATGTTGAAATCCTCCCTGCACTAGAGAAGCTTAGAAAGGAGCGGTGCCAATACATGAAATGGGCCAATGGCAATGCTGAACTGGATAGGCTCAAAAGATTTTGTATTGCCTATGAGTTTGTTCAGGCTGAGAGAGTGCGAGATGGTGCGCTCAGTGATGTCAAACAAATCAGGGCAAAGATTGATGAGCTGGATGAAAATACAGAAACGATAAAAGCAGATATACAAGAAATGGACAATAACATTTCTACCTTGGCTGCTGAAAAAGAAGCTAAAGAAGGCGGCGAGATGAAGCTTCTGTCCGATAAAGTTGATAAATTATCGCATGTACTTATCAAGGAAACTTCTGTGATGAATAATCAAGAGGAAACCCTGAAATCTGAGGAAAAGGGTGCTGAGAAGGTAACATTGCACTGATATCAGTTACTAGACATGCTAACTTTTGTTTTGAATAAATTACAAGGTTTGCATTATACATTTCACATGTAGATTCTCACAAACATTGAGGACATAAAAAAGTCCATACTTGAGAGAGATGCTGCTGTTAAAAATGTAGAGATTGAGGCATCTGATATGAAAAGAAGAGCAGAGGAGCTCACAAAGGAGTTGGACGAGAAGGAGAAAGAATACCAGGTATGTAACGGGTGACATCTTTAAATGTAATGTATTCAATATTAACATATAGCCTCTTGGTTCTGTGTACTTTGGGATATTAAATTTGTTTTTGCCCAGGGTGTGCTAGCAGGAAAAAGCAGTGCAAGCGAGAAGAAATGCCTTGAAGATCAACTCAGAGATGCAAAAGCTGCAGTTGGAGATGCAGAATCTGGACTAAAGCAGCTAGCCACAAAAATAAAACACTCTGAAAAGGAGTTGAAGGAGAAGAAAGCTCTGTTAGTGTCCAAGCGTGATGAGGCTATTGCAGCTGAGAATGAGCTGAAAACAAGGACAAAGGACTTGGATGGTATCAAGGCATCCATGGGATCTATTAATTATGATGAGGGCCAGATGGAAGCTTTGCAAAAGGTATACACTGGTGAAGCTAAAAAGTGTTGATGTGACATAAAAGGTTCCAATATGAAGACTATACTTCTGATTGTTGACTATTTTCTTTTTTTTTTTTCCTGACCATTCACAGGACCGTTCTATGGAGTTAGAAATTGGTCAGAAATTAAAGGACCGTGTTCGTAAGCTTTCTGGTGAGCTTGCAAATGTCCACTTCAGTTATCGAGACCCTGAAAGGAATTTTGACAGATCTAAAGTCAAAGGGGTTGTTGCACGTCTTATTAGGATTAAGGATAGCTCAACAGCTACAGCACTGGAGGTTCGTATCAGCAAACTCCTCTCTGCTTGCTTGAAGTTAATTGGTGTTTTGACTGATGGAGTTGTCCTAGTCATCTTGGTTCAATTATTAGTTATAAATATTGCAGGTTGCCGCAGGTGGGAGGTTATATAATGTCGTAGTTGACACAGAAGAAACTGGAAAGCAGCTATTAAAGAATGGGGATCTACGTAGTAGAGTAACCATCATACCTCTGAACAAAATCCAAACATACACGATACCTGACAGAGTTCAGCAGGCAGCTCGTAGACTGGTTAACATTTCCCCCCCTTTACTCTTTTGTTATACTGATGGATGTAGCCTTTTGGTTATTGATGACTTGTCTAAATCAGAAGTATATACCAATTGCTTTGTAGGTTGGTCCTGACAATGTAACATTAGCTCTAGAATTGGTTGGATATGGTGAGGAAGTGAAGGTCGGTATCTCCAACTATTTTGTTAATTTTCGAGAAATACTAATTATTTACTCTTGTAGATTTATGTACATCATGTCTAGCAGTGTTTTGTTGTTTTCCTTAAAGGTTCAAACTTAAGATTGACAATCATTCTGCATCTCATGTGTTGTTCAAAATTTTGTTGTAACCCAAATCTTAAGATTGCATGCTTCTGGCTATCTGTTTCATAGATATCTTCATATCTTATTGCAGAATGCCGTGGCTTATGTCTTTGGCTCAACATTTGTGTGTCGTAATATGGATGCGGCAAAAGAGGTAGTGTTGCGTCTTCAGGAATTTGGTTAACATAATATAATTTAGTTCAATCTGTATACAAAGTATAATTCAAAATATGTGGTTGATATTGTTATTGTTAATTCTTCTTTTGATATAGGTTGCGTTTAATAGGGAAGTTAGCAGTACTAGTGTGACTCTTGAGGGTGACACTTATCAGCCTAGTGGTCTTTTGACTGGAGGTAGTAAAGGGTAAGTTACCAATACAATATTTTACTTAATGCTAGTGTTTTGACTTGATCATTTTTTTTGTTAAACTTAGTATTCAATTTTCCTTTTGCATTCTTGTTGTTTGAATAACACAAATGCTTTTCTACGAAGAACAGTATTTTTCAAGCTTCTTCTAAGTATCCTTAGGAGGGGAATACACATTAGATTCTCTGATCGTCTTGGTTTTCTGGGTGATAGATGAAATTCGCACTATAGATGCCTGTGGTTGGCTTGTCATTTTTTCTTATTGGTTCTAATTACATGGTTTGCCAGACAGTCAAAATGTCTGTCCTGTGGTCAGATAAAGATATTCATCATTTTCCCTGGTAACGCATACCATAATGATGCAGGGGTAGAGGGAACTTGCTAAGGAAACTCGACGAACTAGCTAAAGCTGAGGCTGATCTATCTGATCATGAGAAAAGGCTCTCTGTCATTGAACAACAGGTATTCTGCGAATGCACATTGTCGACACATGAATTTTATTATCCTTATTACTGTTTGAATTCGTATGAATTTATTTGCAGGGTAAAAATATACATGTCCTACTAACCATGAGAATTAGTATTTATGTTTCCTCATAAGAATTAATAAAGAATACCATGAGACATGAATGCACATTTGAACTATCGAATGGAAAAACCTTTTGCTTGCAAGTAATTCTTGTAATGGGACACATTCTTTGTTGCCGTTAACATGTACTCCGTACTAACTATTTGATGTCATAAATATTGATACTTATTAATATAAACTTAGTCAAATTTATGATAGTTTGACTTTGGATAAACCTGTAAGGTCTTTCTTTTTTGGACAGAGGTAGTAGTATACACTATGATAGAAATAGAAATTTCTCTTGTCAATTGAGTGAACTATTGTGCTGGTCACTATCAGTTATCTCTCTTCATGTTATATGTTGGTTATTTAACTTATGCTAAATTTTATTTTCTATATTTTTCTAATTTATTACCCCCTCCTCTCCCAGATTGGAGCCCTTTTACCATTGCAAAAAAGGTACACTGAGTTGAAATCTCAGTTTGAACTCAAGTCATATGATCTCTCGCTATTTCAGAGCAGAGTTGAGCAAAATGAACATCACAAGGTTTTTGCTTGCACAATCGATATGCTTGTCTTACCACAGTAAAAGCTTCAACCTAAAATAACAGTTTTTGTATTTGGGCTTCAGTTAGGTGAACTTGTAAAGAAAATTGAACAAGAGCTTCAAGAATCAACACAAGAGTTGACAGAAAAGGAAGTGCAGCATGAAAGATGTGTGTCTACAGTTTCTGAGTTAGAAACAACTATCAAGACTTATGGCACTGAACGAGAGGGCAGACTCAAAGCGCTGGAGAAAAGGATCAAATCAATTAAATCAGAGATGCAATCCATGTCAAAGCAACTAAAGGTTGTTTACTTTCTTATTCTTGCCACCATTTGAGGACTCGATCTATGGGAATAGTTGTTGGAGAATTCTGGATGTTGACCCTGGACCTTGTTGGTGTGACTTAGGAGTCATGATTGATGCAGGCATAAAAGAAACTGCGGCGATGGTCAATCTGATTGCTTAATTGCAAAATACTGCCAATTTCCTGCCCATGTAGAGCTAGTCTGGCAGTAAATAACTCCATCTAATTGGTCTCTATCTTTTCCGCGAGAACTTGCTAATGCAAAGTAAAAAAGATTAACTAACTGAAGAGCAGGGGGTGGATCCATCGGGTGGGGGTTTGTGGGCTCAAACCCTACTACTGCTTCTACAACCATGGAGCCCACCTTGCACGAGGGTCCCACATTATGTTTGGTCTAACTCATATTTGACTTGTATTTTTACAACAGTTTGATAGACAGTATTATTTCTTGATACATACTCCCTCTGTTCCAAATTATAAGTCACTTTAGCTTTGTCCTAAGTCAAACTTCTTTAAATTGACCCAATTTTATAGAAAATTACACTTAACATCAAATTAGTTTCATTAACCAATAAAATGTCTTGATAGCACAATTATTTTTAAATTTAGATGTTAATATGTTTTTTCTGTAAACTTGGTCAAAGCTAGAAATGTTTGACTTAGGACAAAACTAAATTGACATAATTTGGAGCAGGAGTATTTTTGGTTAGGTGAAGATAGGTAGGGTATTTTCTCAAAGCTGCATATAGCTGAAAATTATGAATTTCATCCATTACCATGAGTTAGTTGCAAATTCTTTAGTAAGATACATTTAAAGTTAACTATGCAGTTAGCTTTGATGAAGAGGCTGGACTTCTTTCATAAGCAACATATTAAGTCAGTTCTGTTGAATTTCTACTCTGATAGTAGCCATACTTGATTCTTTTATGTTTAGTTCAACAGTCATCCTGACAATTCAATCTTTAATATATCCCATATTTAGGCTTATGAAAGTGACAGGGAGAGGCTTATCATGGAGAAAGATGCAGTTGCTAATGAGCTTGCTACACTGGAAGAGCAGTTAACAACTTCAAAAGCTCAAATTACATCTCTGTCTGAAACCTTGGAAAAACAAAAGGACAAGGTTGTGCAAGATGTTTTTTTATAGTTACTTTGTACTTTGTGTTTTTCCTGAGTTTTTGCATTTAATTAGTTAAATATGCTTTGTGCTCATGAAAAACAGGTTACTTCCATAAAGCAAGATTATGATCAAGCTGAAAGTGAGCTCAATGTTGGGCGTTCTAAACTGAAGGAATGTGACTCACAGATAAACCGTATGGCCAAGGAACAGCAGAAACTTCAGCAAAAGTTAAGTGACTCAAATGTTGAAAGGAAGAAAATGGAAAATGAGGTAGTTCCTTGTTCTAATCTCTGCTGCATTTTCTACTTTATAATTTATTGCTTGAACATGCTTTAATACCTGATAATAACATATTAGGTTAAGAGGATGGAGATAGAGCAGAAGGATTGCTCTTCAATAGTTGATAAGCTACTGGAGAAGTATAGCTGGATTGTAACTGAGAAACAGTTGTTTGGGAAAAGCGGTACAGATTATGATTTTCATTCTTGTGAACCACATAAAGCCCGCGAGGAACTTGAAAATCTTCAAGCTCAACAATCCAGGTACATCTGATATTTCTATTTGCTCCATAATTCACTATAAACCACCATAATACTCCCAACATTTTTTTAGAGTAAATTGCACGGCCGGTCCTTAAAGTATTACGTGGTTTTTATCTAGGTCCCTAAACTACGAAATCGCACGTCTGACTCCCTATTCCCTAATGTATTTAAGTGATCTCATCTAGGTCCAAAATACACATAAGGAGGGTTAGAAGCTGATCTGGTCATCCACTTGGATATGATTTAAGCACATGACCCCTGATTTAAGCCCACGCGTGCGGCCGCTGGCTCGCCCTTGATCAACATCATGGCGCCCGCGGCATACGACCCGGTCATGTATGCGGCAATGGCCTCCGGTTACGCTGCCGAGCAGGGTGAGGTAGACAGGGGGGGGGGCTTGGTCTGCGGTCATCCAATGTTGCACTCACCCACACACGGTGGGGGCCATGCACCAGCAGCAGCACCTCCGGCTGCACACCACCGCGGACACCGCCGCTAACCGTGACAAGTGGATGCTGCCACGCTGGGCACCGTGGGACTCAAAGCTTAGGGGCCTTGTGCTTAGATCAAGTCCATATGGACAACCACTTCAGCTTCTAACCCTTGTTGCCTGTGTTTTGGACCTAGATGAAATCACTTAAATACATTAGGGAGCCAAACATGCGATCTCATAGTTTGGGGACCCAGATGAAAACTGCACAATACTTTAAGGACCGGCTATGCAATTTACTCCTTTTTTTTTAAAAAAAAATACATGACGTTTAGGGCAAGTTGCTAGTGCTACTGTAGTTGTACCCATATCATCTCCATAGTTTTGTAGTTTGCAATGTATTCACCAATCGTTGTTACCTGCCTGCAGTCTTGAGAAGAGGGTCAATAAGAAAGTTATGGCAATGTTTGAGAAGGCAGAGGATGAGTACAATGATTTGATGTCAAAGAAAAACATCATCGAGGTATGTCGTATCATTACAGTTTTCTTGATAGTCTGAAATTAATTTTGATATCTGGACAAAAACCTTTTTCTCATCTGCAGAATGACAAGGCAAAAATCAAGAACGTGATAGAGGAGTTGGATGAGAAGAAGAAGGAAACCTTGAAAGTCACATGGCTCAAAGTAAACAAGTCAGTATATGAACCGTTTAGTGACTTATTATATATCCCAGCAGATGCACTGCCCCTTTAAATATAGTTGAAGATATCTACTCATAAATGTGCAAATTGGAGTCTAACTCCTACATTCTGTTTCTATAGGGATTTCGGATCTATATTCAGTACTCTTTTACCTGGTACAATGGCAAAACTTGATCCTCCAGAAGGTGGCACTTTCTTGGATGGTCTTGAAGTTCGTGTGGCATTTGGGACAGTTTGGAAGCAGTCTCTATCTGAACTTAGTGGAGGGCAACGGTCCCTTCTTGCTCTTAGTCTTATCCTGGCTTTGCTTCTTTTTAAACCTGCACCACTTTACATATTGGATGAGGTATGTCTGAATATGATTTACTATTCAAATTCCTTACCACTGCAATATACAGTTCTTGAACTAGTATAACTTTGCTGTATTTGGAAGAATGAGATGGTGCTGCGAGTAAATATGTTAGGCAGTTTTCCAGAAGCAGATTCATTGAAACTTAAGGCAAATTCAGCTTTGAGATGTTGAAGCTCAATACTTTATTTCTTTAGATCAGATGCTAAAAAATATTTGAACGTTGGACAAAATTAGTCATCGGTTGTGATAATTTAGGCTAGAGCAACTATTTAGAGCACAAGTTCATCTCATCTAGGCAAGGGAACATATCTAGTGCAAACCATAACCTCCATGAAAACTCATGCAAACCACGGCAAAAAACTCGTATAAATTCACCAAAAAAATCACACATGTAGATGATATGATGATACACAACCTTGTAAAATATCTTGTCCAAACTTGATTTTGTTTGTGAGATATAAAAATAACAAATTTCAAGCCAGAA
>Ga0182004_10005240_pt1 | contig 10564 bp, 10 predicted proteins | sample Sormic07211540_1_FD_120479 | JGI IMG/M metagenome (GOLD analysis project Ga0182004, IMG submission 120479) | Endophyte microbial communities from Sorghum bicolor roots, Mead, Nebraska, USA - 072115-40_1 MetaG | ecosystem: Host-associated > Plants > Roots > Unclassified | place: USA: Nebraska...
CATGATTGGACAATATTTGTCAAATACAAACGAAAATGTCACTATTCATATTTTGTAAAAAATTTTAGAAGTAAACAAGGCCTTATTTTTCTTCCTAATTACTCAAGAAAATGCGAGAAAAGAAAAGGCGCACTTTGGAATCATGGTAAACAAAAGAAGCTCGCGAACATAGAAGCGCTTTATCCGGCCTATTTACAAGACGCATCCATAATTCCGTAGGAATGGTGATACATTGTGATTACGTTCTACCATAAAGCTAGATGTTCCTCTAGTTACGATATGACAAACACAGTGGTCGTTCTCATGTCAAACCCAGCGTAGTCCAGGACTGTCCAGGGGAGGCCTTGCGTGATTGCGTCGGTGTCAAGCGAGGCTGTCTGATCAAGAAGCCTCCCTGGCGACCCACCTCAAGATGTGAATGCAGCTCCCGGGAGCAGCGTAGCATAGTACTCAAACAGCTAGCTTTAGAGTGACTCCCATAGAGCCATAGTTCACGCGCACACCATGCTTTCAGCGCTGATGGGGGGAAAAGCTTCCGAAAATAACAGCGCCCATTCCTTAGGAAAAAAGGTTGCGGTGGAGAAGAGAACTACAGCAGCCTCCATGATAATAAGCAAACTCGACCAGCTCACACTTGGAACAGAATGTCTTCATCATGCCTAACCCATCCTGAGTAAATTAGGTATGAAGATATTAGGTACCAAGTAGTTGAGAGGAAAATAATTATATTATGGAAAATATATATTGGCCTATTGCAAATGTAAATGTAGGTTGGTGGGAAATGAGAGGGAAGCCCCACCTGTCTACTGTCTTAAAAGAGAAAGATACTCAAAGAATTAAGAATTAAGATGGACATCATAACTTTAAAATCGTAGCAATATATTATGTATGAAAAGCACTGCCTTTATGTTGCATTGTTATTGTCAGCTTCTAACTTCAGTAATCTATTATTTTGGGAATATCTGATTGTGCTAAGTCCTAACAACCGTATCTTCTGCAACTGAACTATATGTACACAGAAAAAAAGATTACCAGAATTTTCATTAACAAAGAATTACCTTGACTTTTGTAAAGTTGTATCCTTCTTCCTGCCTTCTTGAGTAACCATTGTTTTCCCTACTGAAGAAATGTTTGGCTCGGCTAATGGGTTTGTGACAAAGCCACCCTGAAGCCCAAACTTCTGTCTCTCCCATTTGTAAGAAGTTCTGCTCTCGTCTGAGCTGTTTGCTGGGTCTGAGGCAGAAAACCTTGAGGAAGACCTACCACCATTGTGCCTTCTCCAGAATTTTGGACTCAGAATGCAGCACGTCTTTACATCAGGCTCCCTGTTTGACATCCTTCCTGAAGAGAAGGCCAAATCACGAGAGATCTCATCCAAAGCCATCTCCAGCCCATGCACCCTTGTCTCCAAAGAATTCATACCATTCTCGGACTTACCCATAAATTTCTGATAAACAAAAGGGATAATAAATTTCAGACTCGCTTCCAGTAAATTTCACAATGACTAATACCTATATGCCTTCTGACATAAAGCATTTTTTTTATATGTTACGATATGGAACGTTAATTGCACATGGCAGGTGCATCAAAATCAGCAAGATGATAATATGCGTGTCTTCATGTCACTATTAAAATATTTGCGCATGGTTAAGTTTAACAATGTAGTGTTATGTAGGGAACATGGACAGCAACATGACATGTGCTATATGTATATGGCAATGTCTTGACTTGCAATAATCATGTTCAAATCTGAACCAACGTGTCACTGATACTGAAAAGTTAATGTTGGATGGAAACATCGATTTTTAAGTAGCAGTCCCTTTCCAGTGTTTTGAAACAGGAGCTAATATTACCCTCTTCTTGCAATCAGTATCCAGAAACCAAAATACCCACTTCCAGCATGGACTAACTTACAGTTACAGAATGCTTTCTAATCAGGGGAGAAGTTAGTGATTATTTATTTCTGGAAGAAACGTGTAATGGCTACGAGCCATATAAGTCTCGCAAGAGAACTGTAAAATATAAGAACCAACAGAATAAAGGAAAATTACCTGGAGAAGATCCAGTAAACTGCTTTGCTGATTTTCAATCTGAAGGAGCTGCGTCCTTATTTCTGACAAGCTCTCATCCTTATGAACTGTATACCTTTCTGATCCACCTTCAACTTCTGAAATCTCTTCCAAATTACCACCGCCCTCGTACGGAACAACTCGTGACCCTGCTTTGTGTCCAGCCAGCTTGGCTGACCTATCCTCGCTGCCTTGGAAGAGTGTTCTCCTAGCCTCCAGTCTGTCTCTCACATTGCCTCCTTTCAGTAGCTTCTCCTCAGTCACCACTTTGATTGGGGTAGCATCCGGAGCAACAGCAATCTCAACCTTGTAGTCACAATTATTTGCTTGGCGCACTTTGCGATATGAAGGTGGTGACAGCTTCTTGTTCCTGATGGATGAAGGACTATTTGTTTTGGTGACACTGGGTGACACATCAGGCGGAGATGATCTGCTCACAGGTAATCTGCTCCTCCTTGTTGATGATGGAACAGAGTTTGAGCCCAGCGAAGCAGCTGGATATCGCCCATCACTTGCACTCCCTGATTAGTTACAAGTTTGTATATAAAAAAGAAATAGGTGTAGCATTTTACCTAAGTAACTATTCATCAAGACTTTATTATAAGTAAACAACAAGAGACTCTTATGTGGGCGCGGTTCTTTACCTCTGGCAAGGTATACAAAAACAATCTACCAGATCTGTACATGCGGAACTAGTAGCAAGTAGTCAAGTACAGCTAAAACTACAAAGGGAATGCCCCTCACCTGTAAGAGAAGATCTTCGTTGTGATTGGGACGCTGGTGGCGGAGCGGAGGAGCACTCGTCCTCTTCAGCACCCGGGATCTCCTTCCACGCCTCAATCATCCGGTTCATCGACTCTCGCACAATCTTGACCTGCATTGAAGCATTTCGATACACAGCCCGACAGTCAGATCCAAAAAAAAAAGACAACCGTAAGATCCGAACAAAATTGATGACCGACCTTGTCAAACCTTCTGGCCTCGAAGAAGGTAACGCAAGAGGATTTGTAGGTCGTGAGAAGATCCGTGTGCTCCAGGGCCAATGCAGCAAGCGCCTCCGCCGCCGCCTTTCTCGCTGCCCAGTCATCGCTAGCGATTGCATCGCGGAGGCACGGGATGGAGGCGGTGACTTCGGCATCGCCGGCCATGGCCGCGGAGGCGCCGATGAGGGTGATGAGCGCGGGCTTGGCCTTGAAGGCATTGCTGCGAAGTAACTTGAGGAGGCGCGGTTGGAGCTTGTGGAGGTAGGAAGCGAGGTCGGCGGTGACGGCGGACGCCTCGACGGCGGCGGCCGTGGCGAGCGCGGCCGCCAGCTGCGCGCACTGGTCCTGCTCGTGAAGGAGCGCGTCCGTGAGGGGCCGGAGCGCGGCGGAGGCGGAGGCGGAGGCCGCCGCCGCGGCGCGCGCGGTGTCGACGAGCGCGGCGCGGACGGAGGAGTCCTGGTCCCGGACGCGGCGGAGCGCGGCGGCGAGGATGCGCGGGACGAGCGGGGCCACGGCGTCGCGCGGGTGGGACGCCGCGACGAGCGCCAGGGCGCGCAGCGCGTGGCGGCGGAGCGGGGTCTTGTCGGTGGGGCGCGCGTCGGAGACGGCCGAGACGAAGGCCGGGAGCTCGTCGGGCTCGAGCGCGCGCGCGATGGCCTCGAGCTCGGCGGCCGCCATGGCCTCTGTGTCGCGGTCGGAAAGCTTGAGGAGGCAGCGGTTCACGCGCTGCTTCAGCGGCTCGCGCCGCGCTGTGGTGCCCATGGCTGGCGCGAGAGCCACGAGCTGTGCCACCGTGTTGTTTGCTCGGCTAGTTATGGTCTTCCGCCCGGGCCGGGAGGGAGTTGGGAGGCGGCACCGCGGCGTGGAGTGTCATGGAAGCTGCCTAGGCTACTGGTGAGCTCTCTCTAATAGGTGCCGGTGCCAGGTCCGGGTCGGGGGTCTCGGGGTACTGCTGCGCGCGTTTATTCGCGCTTCTCTCTTTTTTTTTTGTTTTCTTGCTTTTTTTTTACTTTTCCTTTATGTGAGGCCTTGTTTAGTTCGCAAAAATTTTCAAGATTTCCCGTCACATCGAATCTTTGGTCGCATGTATGGAGCATTAAATATAAACGAAAATAAAAACTAATTGCACAGTTTACCTGTAATTTGTGAGATGAATCTTTTGAGCCTAGTTACTCCGTGATTGGATAATGTTTGTCAAATAAAAACAAAATGCTACAGTACCCAAAAACGAAAAATTTTGCCAACTAAACGAGGCCTGACTGACATGGAACTATGGAAGAGCAGATCAGTGGACGTTTGGTGGAAGTGTTAAAGCTTAATATATACGGTAGTAATTTTATTTTATTTAGTAATTAATGTTTAATCGTGGATTAATTATGCTTAAAGATTCATCTCGTAAATTATTCTCTAACTATATTTTTAGTTTTATAAATAGTCTATATTCAGTATTTTATGCATGTGTCTAAACATTCAGTGTGATAAGAGTTAAAATACAGAAAGAACCAAACGGGGCCTTATGTTTCTAGCTATGACTGAATTTCGCGACAATATAACACTTTTGTTTGTTTGTGGTAATTATTGTCCAATTATAGACTAACTAGGCTCAAAAGATCCGTCTCGTAAATTTTGACCAAACTGCGCAATTCGTTTTTATTTTCGTCTATATCTAATACTCCATGCACACGTCTAAAGATTCGATGTGACGGAGAATCTTGAAAAATTTTAGATTTTGAAGTGGAAGTAAACAAGACCTATGTGTAGTTCACCCCAAAACCTAAAAAAACTAAGATTCTTCGTCACATCGAATGTTACGGTATATGCATGGAATATTAAATATAGATAAAAAATAACTAATTGCACGGGTTGCATGTAATTTGCGAAACGAATCTTTTAAACCTAATTAGTTCATGGTTAGATAATATTTATTAAATACAAACAAAAGTGCTGCAGTACCCAAAACCCAAAAATTCACCAATAAATTATACTCTCAAAATACAACCTCCTCTCTAAGAAGAATAGAGCTTCCATTTCTCAAAGAGTATAATTTTTAAAATTAACTAAATCTAAAATAAACTACTAACATTTATAGTACCACAAAGATATCACGTATTAATTATAAGATATACTTTTATCACAAATCTAAGGCAAGATATAAAAGTTCATGTTTTTCTACAAATCTTGTCGAACTTAAAAAGTTTTGACTTATCTAAAACTTAAAATTATATTCTTTTAGAGATGAAGGAATTGATTGACTAAATCTCTAACATCCGACTAAGTAGCTAGACAAGTGTGTCTAGATACATAGCCTTTGGATGGTTTGGAAACAAAAAAAATTATAATTCCTGTTCCTATGTATTGAGTCGCTCTAGCGTCATTTCATTTGTAAGAAAAAACACACAAAAAAAATCTTTTGTGTTTCGTTTCATAAGAAAAAACACAGTTAAAAAACATACACATAATCCTCTTCTTGTTTCCAGTGTTCTACTACTATTTGTCCAACCGCCAATTCCTAAAAGATTTCTATGTTTTCTCATTAATCCATTCTGCATAAACATTCCTATTTTATTCTTGCTTCTAATCTTGCATTTTTGTTAATGATGCATTGCAACGGGGCTGAAGATTGATGTAGACTAGATGAGAAGACATGGTGGATATGTGTTCATGTCATGGTTTTTTTATGAGTGATTATTAAGGCGAGATGATCAAGTCCTCAATTGGGTTAGTTCTAGCATGATTTGGACTAACCAAGATGTTGAGCTAGTGTGTGTTATGTAACACATCTCTTAGTTTGTGAGTGTGCAGGCATTAAGTGTATCAAGGTGGTCGACAATAATAGAGAAGGTCGCACGAGAGTAAGGATAACAACGGGTCGAGTAAGACGTGGGTGGATAAATACTCGGCTGTGGTGATTTGGATAGCTGATAAAATTTCACATCCATACCCGTACAGTCTTACCCCACGGATAACATATTACACACATACTGTCACTCACAGGTATGACACTTGCGGTTACGTACCTGCACTTGCGAGTCGGGTTGTCACTAAAATTGATGGGATTTTTTGTCACTAAAATTGATGGGATTTTTTTAAAGCGCTAACAGGTGAAGCAATAAACTTGCACCTATACTTGCAGGTAGAATCTTATACTCGTACCCACACCCATAGGTGGAATTTTGTATCCACACTCACACCATATTAGGTATAATATCCGCAAGGTACACGCACCCACGGATAGGATTGATATCCCTAAGTGACAGGTCTGGACTAATGGACCACAGATAGTGAAGACAGAACATATTGGCCTAGACCAAATGACTAAGATGTTAGAGACCAGACCATATGATGACTAGCTTTTGGCACCATGACGAGCGAGAGCCCATGAGAGATGGTGATGAAGACGACATTAACCAAACTTAAGGCTAGTTTAAACCAAGTCAAGGTGAGGCATCGTGACTATAATTTGGTGCACCACATGGTTGAGGACATGCTTCGACCCTAGATGGTTTGATGGGTCTCTAGCGTCAAAAGCACAGGCAGATTGGCTTTCGGTTATGAGCTCCAAAACCCAACAGAAGAGCTCAGGTGTCGTTGGAGAGCTTGCGTCGAGGCGAAAGCGGCTTTAAAAAGGGTTTGTGTCCATCCGATGCATCAAACAACAAATTGGATCATTTTGCCTTGACGTCTAAATGGCTTGTGAGTAAACAACCTAACAGTATTATTGGATGTGTAATAGCCCTCTATAAGTAATAGAGGAGGCTATCCAATGCAACTATCCTTCTGCCACTATTTATTTACTAGGGTTCGCCAAGTGTTCTAAGACCAGTCTTAATGAAGGATTTCATGTCTTAGTTTCTAACACATCTTTTTTGTAAACAGTATAGAAGAGTTTCATCCTTATGAAACTTTATCTACTTTCATAAAACTCTTATCATCTCTCTCTTCATTAATATAGTGTCACATCAACATATTTAATCTCGATGAAATTACATTGATACTGGCCTAAAAGATTAAATGAGTTAGGCTAGATAGTTGTGATTCCATTTGGTCTAGTTTCTCACCCAGGTGGGAGGGCATTGAGAGAAAGACTAATCTGATGCATAAATGAATACATGGTTGATTCGACATGAAAAAAACTTGTCGAAATCATCTCTTTGTGTCCCTTCTTTTTTAATCCTTTTTTTCTTTTGTGATTTTTCGTCACCTTTTCCATATTGATTTTTGCAGCAACTTTTGTTTTGATGCCCTGGATGGTTCCGAAGAGGATCTCAACTTTCACATTTTTCTTGTCTCTTTCATAACTGTGATTATGTGATCTTGGCGAGAGCCAAAAGTGATGTTTAAGTTTGTGTTTAGGACTTATCATTCGTCGAGGAAAAAACTAAGTCCCATTCGGTGTTTGTAACATAGCATTCTGGTGATATGCTACTCTCTAATCTGTTTTAGGAGGTGTTTGGATAGAGGTGTTAAAATTTAACAGGTACTGTAGCTCTTTTGTTTTATTTGACAATTAATATGAATCATAGACTAATTAGGCTTAAAAGATTCGTCTCGCAAATTACTCTCTAGCTATGTTTTTAGTTTCGTAGATAGTCTATATTTAGCACTCCATATATGTGTCCAAACATTTTGTTTTTAGTTTCGTAGATAGTCTATATTTAGCACTCCATATATATGTCTAAATATTTGATGTGATGAGAGTTAACGATACAAACCAAACAAGACCTTAATTTCCCTACAAGCAAAACATAAGAACTCAGATGAGCAATCGTGCATGCAAATGACACCTGCAGTCTCTGTAGATACCTATATCAATCAGACCAGCCATAAAGACAAGAAAGCTAGAGCCTTATTCAACTGATTTGCAACCCTAATAATTCTTATGAAAGAACATGTTTGTCTAAAAAATCACGACTTAAAATATTGTTCGCTGATTTATTGTTAAAAAAATATATTATTGAATGATTAATAGATTCGGCAGCTCGTTAGGTCGGGCTTGTTCCGGAGTTGACACGATTATGATACAAACTGCCCTGCCCAGCGCCACAAGTGGCCCATCTGAAGACGGGGTCTACCTCCGTTTCATCATCAGAGAAGCTGGGAGAAAAGGATCTGCTACTGGTATTTTATTAGCATCTGCCTATCTGGCACATGACATGACCCAAAAATGGATTATGTTAGTTGTAATGCAAGTGACTGGAATAGAGCATATTAATCGAACTGGCACACTCCAACTAATGATATGGTTCCTGGACCAAACCAAAGGCATTATGATGCAACAATCCAATTAGCAAAAGACGATAAGAAAATGCTAAGTATGATTGATCTGGACATCGCAACATATGCGGTTTAGACGCAATCACCAATTTTCTATTTTTTTTATTTACCCAATGCGACTACTTACTCAAAAATTGGAGCGCAAGAAAAATGTACTACCAGATCCTATGATTATTTAATTTGCCCGGTTACGGACCAACTTTCTCAGCGCCGCCGCCCGCCGCTCCTACCGCCGTCATGGGTGGTCCTTCTACGGTTCTCCCTTCCTTCTCCGGTGGTAATCATGGTAAGTTGGAGTGACCGGAGATCTATCGTTTTTAATAAATTTTTTTCACTAGATCAAGTCTTTACCCATACCAAATTTTTTAAGGTGTGTTTAAATCTATTTTTTAATTTTGATATTGTAGTATCTTCGTTTGTATTTGACAAACATTATCCAATTATGGATTAACTAGACTTAAAAGATTCGTCTCACGATTTATATACAAACTGTACAATTAGTTATTTTTTATCTATATTTAATGTTTCATGTATTAGCCGCAAGATTCAATGTGATAGAGAATCTTGTAAACTTTTGAATTTTTGAGTGCATCTAAACATGCCCTTAGTTTTGGAGATTTATTTTCTCCTCTTCTCCGGCGACAATGAGATGGTAGGGTGAAACCGTTTTTTTCATAGCGGCTCCGTTAAAGATGCAGGCAACAACTACGGCGTCGGCATCCTCATCGATTTGATGACAGAGAGACTTTTTTTCAGACGGCGACATCAAGACGGAAATAACGGAGATTGTATTACTACCATAGAATAATTTTCTTCGGTTGTCGTGGTGAATAATTTTCTCCGGTCTCTTCTCCATTTTATTGTTTACAATGGATAACGGAAGCAGGCATGTAGACCTTAGCCTTGTTTAGTTGATGAATTTTTTTTTTGCAAAATGCTATTGTAGGCACTTTCGTTTATATTTGACAATTGTTGTCTAACTATGAACTAACTAGACTCAAAAGATCCGTCTCGCAAATTACAAACGAACTATGCAATTAGTTATTTTTTTTATCTATACTTAATGCTACATGTATGTGTCCTAAAATTTGATGTGGCGGAGAATCTTGACCATTTTCTAAAATAGATATGTAGGCCTTGTTTAGTTCCTTATGAATTTTGCAAAATTATTCAGATTTCTCGTCACATCGAATCTTGTGGTACATGCACGAAACATTAAATATAGATTAAAAATATAACTAATTGCACAATTTATTTATAATTTGTGAGACGAATTTTTTAAATCTAATTATTTCATGATTAGATAATATTTATCAAATACAAACAAAAATGCTATGGTGTCCATTTTGCCTAAGGCCCTAATCTGTGCCCATAACGAAACAACAGACAACAGAGTGTGCGACAAAATAGACTGGTAGAATCAGAAGGTTTTATGTTCTGACAAATTTAGGGGGGAACAAGGGGCCATCTGGTCCCCTAGCCAATAGTAGTACGTACAAACGATCTCTACCACTCCATTGTCCATACTTGAATCTTCCTTGGCAACTAGTGTACGTACTCCGTAGGTCATCAAAAAAATGCCGTAGTTACCCGTTTTTGCTGTAAAATTCCTCAAAGGATAATTTTGTTCAACTGCCCCCTGCCCTGCTCTGACTCTGGTGCCGGTATGGATGGACCCGGCATATACATCCTGGCACCAGTGCACCAACACGCACTGACGCACAGCTGGCCCGTTAGCGCTACGGACTTCAGTGCTGGTGCTGCGTGCAGTACATTTTTTCACTAACCCTCGACTGCTGTGCATAAATGCCACGCTACTTCTGTGTATACACGGAACAGTAGTAATTTCATATTTGGCCTTGTTTAGTTCCGAAAAGATTTCAGATTTCGGTACTGTAGCACTTTTGTTTGTTTGTGATAAATATTATCTAATTATGGACAAACTAGGATCAAAAGATTCGTCTCGTGATTTCCAGCTAAACTGTGTAATTAGTTTTTGCTTTCATTTATATTTAATGTTTAATGCATGTGCCGCAAGATTCGATGTGACGGAGAATCTTGAAAACTTTTTGCTTTTGGTGTGAACTAAACCAGGCCTCTGCCGATTGCCAGCCACGCAACGCCATGGCGCGACCAAACCAACCGACCTACGGAGCTCGCTTCGCGGGCGCGGTGAAAAAACAAAGGCTGCCGTTTCAGCGCGGGCGCTCACTGCTCAGGCTGGTGAGCGCACCTGCG
>Ga0182004_10005241_pt1 | contig 10562 bp, 5 predicted proteins | sample Sormic07211540_1_FD_120479 | JGI IMG/M metagenome (GOLD analysis project Ga0182004, IMG submission 120479) | Endophyte microbial communities from Sorghum bicolor roots, Mead, Nebraska, USA - 072115-40_1 MetaG | ecosystem: Host-associated > Plants > Roots > Unclassified | place: USA: Nebraska...
AAAGAAAATAATTTAATTGATAAAATATAGCAAAATGTTAGAAAAAGCTCTCAAATTTGAACATATGCTTGTATACAATATGCAAGGGTTAAAGAAAAAGATTGGGTCCAAAACACAAAAAAAACCACTTCCTCTTTACTGAGGGTCATTGCTGGCTCTCGGCAAAGGGGCTCTTTGCCGAGAGCCAGCATTGCAGCTCTCGGCAAAGGTTCCTCTTTGCCGAGAGCCTAACGGTACGGCTATCGGCAAAGGTGACGACAACGGAAGTCGTCCCTGCGCGGCTCCTTCGCCGAGAGCCTGTCTTTGCCAAGAGTCAAGCTCTCGGCAAAGCTTTCCTTTGCCGAATGCCAGGCTTTGCCGAGAGCTGAGCCATCGGCAAAGACTCTTTGCCGAGGGTTCCTTTTGGCTGTCGGCGAAGGCTGTCTTTGCCGAGGGCCGGCTCTCGGCAAAGCTGGGCCCTCGGCAAAGCTCCCGTTTCCTGTAGTGGTAGTTTAGTTGTGTAGATTAGGCTAGGTGACATCATGAGCTATACCCATCCCACATGGATTATTTAATGCTCCCAACACACTAGTACCACACTAGTACACGAAGTATAAGGCCAGTCTCAGTGGGAGTTTCACCACGATGTCATGCACATTTATTAGAGCGTCATGTCAGCAAAATTGCACTTTTTGCATGAAACGAAGAGGAGAGAGAAGGAAGTAGTTTCACCATGGTGAAACTCCACGGGCGTTGTTTCCCACGCGGTGAAACGGGATGAAATCCCCACTGAGGGCCAAATCGTTTCACCATTTTGCATGTGATCCAATCATTTTGCAGCAATTAAATGCTTTGCTTAGTCTTGGAAACAACAAAGTGAAATGCTCCATTGCTGGGGTTATTTCATAGATGGTTTCATTTCAATTTCAATGATGTGTTACTATATGAAACCGTGCAATGACACTGTCCATTAAGACTGGCCTAATGGAGGCGGTCAATTTTGGTTTTCGGAGGTGGACAACTGCAACCGCCTCCAATGAAAACCTTAGTTAATCGATGGATAACCAAGGTGGTCCGACTGCTCGCGCCTCCATTATTCTTATTAATGGAGACGTGCACTATAAAGAGACTGTCTCCGTTAATACAATTAATGGAGGCGAGCATTTATAACCGCTCGCCTCCAATAATCCTTCCAATGCTTGCCATCGAAAGGGCGCCGTAGCTTGTCATCGCCATTCGTGCGATTACTAGGTGCACATGCTGGGACATCAACTTAGCATCCTCAGGGTTCCCGGATATAGCTCGTAGATGATCAATGACAAGCAGGTACCACATCGACAGTGCAAGGCTTTTCCTCTGCATGTAACCACTTCTTCCTCGTCCTATTGTTGAGCCACGATCTAGTCCTTCGGCACCTTCTTCTTCTTCTTCTTCTTCGACCCACCCATGGCTCCTTCGTCATTCCCATACACGCGACAACCGGAGTTCCTCTTATATAGACTCACGCTGCAGTGAGGATAGCTCTCCAACTTCTCATATTGTAAGCTCCGATAAAGGATACAGTAATTAGGACATGCATCAAACTTCCTAAGTTTCATCACCACTAGTCGGATCAGCTTCTTCACCCAATAGGTATTAGTGGGAACCTTGTTATCATCTGGGTATGTGTGAACAAGGACACTCATAAGGTAATTGAAGCTAGTGTTAGACCAGCCATCCTGAGCCTTCAACATCAGCATCTCTAGGTCAAAACATAACACTGTCCAATGCTTCAGACACCTCTTGTAGAAAGGGTTAATTGCAGCGTGCTTTATCTCTCGGAAATTCTCCAACCACCTCAAGTTACTAAATAAAATGCCATCTTCGTCAAGATGGTTAGCTATTTCTGCCACAAGCTCTACACCCTCAAGGTCTTTCATAGAATCATCTCATCACCATCCCCACCACCATCGTCGTTAGTAGCCATATATTGGAGTAAGTCCTCTAATCATGAACATTATCATCACTGGCTGCTGGTGTGGCTGATGAGGAGGCAGGTTATCGTCTTACATGCTCTACGATCGACGATGTCAAGTTGCCTCCAGATGCATCACCCATAGTCAGTGGCAGACCCAGGATCTTGTAAAGACTAGGGCCAAATTGACCATAATCTATATGTTTGCGCGATGGAGGTCAGTTTTTGTTCAGAACAGAATAGATGTAGTATAAGAATTGTAGGATTCAATTATTTTGTAAATTGGTCAGGACCTTCTTAAGGATGTGGGAGGACTTGATGAAGACTGGTTGATCTTCTGCTCCTTCCTCTCAGCAATGATGTGTTCCTGCGGCCTGCGCATAAATGAATCACACACTTGACAGTGATTTGTACACCACATCAGGCAGGCATCTTATGGCTGGGGCGTAGGGTGTTGACAATAGTTATACCATGTTTTTACCCCATCTAAACCATCAACAAAACATTCTTTATAAAAGAAAACCACCAAACACATAGTGACTTAGATACAAATAACTTGGTTCCATATGTACTTGTCATTGTTTGGTTGCAGGCACTTAGAACAGGTATTTTTCAGTGTCCAGAAGCTCCTAAGGAAGGTAGAGCAACCAACCAAGATGGCCAATGGAGAAACCAACTTCACATTCATCAATGTCATAGCTTCTGGAGACAATATACAAAAGATCGGCACAAAAGTAGCGTCGACCGATCCCACCCTGGTGGGCCCAACACTACCATTGTGCTTGAAATTGCATGAAGAAGCCACCTGCAGAAGATGGACCATTGGTTCCACCAAAGTGGGATCGACCAATACCCTCTTGAGACAATCTCAGACACTAGCAGACCAACAGGATCCTCCCAACATAGTCGCAAGCAAGTGCCACCATTGGATCACAAGTGTGTTTCGTCTCAACGGTGGAAGATGAAGTCACATGGATCCATGGACCAACATTTCCATCATCCGAGGTGATCAGGGGGTCCCACCACTTCATACTCATAGTAGAGACAGAGGAGAGGGCCCACAATCAAGGGAGGTGGCCCCACCTATCAGTGGGGGTCGCCCGACCCCCTTACTATGGCCTCTAGGCCCACTTTCACTCCACCGACTTGGGATGTCTTCTAGAAGAGCAGGCTGGTCCCATAGGTCAGTGGATGGAACCGCCCAACCCCCTCCCTGTGTTCATCCAGGTTGGTTGGCACTCCATTGACTCCCTGCACGCTTCCCACATGGTGGTTGATCCAAGGCGTCCATCCAAAGGCATTTGGGAGGTCGGTTTATCCAAGGGTGGAGGTGGAGAGGCACACGAATCGCTGATGTGGCAGTGGAGTAGTTCTGGCCTGTCGGGAGTCTTCTCCAAGGTGCGCCTTAGCAGATACGAGTCTTCTTGTAAGTCTTACATTCGTGTCTTTTATAGCATTTAACATTTTGGTCTAGTTCTTTGTGTATAAATCTTCTTACTGTGCGCACTGTTTTACTTTGGTAAATTACTCGAGGTGTTAACTACGCTTAGAGTAGTAAGATTAGTGTAGACGTAGTGTCTAGACTACATCTTATCAGTGTGGGCTGCTTGTCACACTGCAAGACACCTAGAGCGAGAGTGACAGTCCTCTCTAGGCGGAAAGTTCCTTGTTCGTGTGTTAATCAAGTTAACTATGTTGAAAGCTGGGCTGAGTAGGGTGCCGCCTTGGTAGGGGAGGAGGTGGAAAATCTCTTTAACTCGATCTACCATTTCGGCCACTGCCCCTAGTAAGGGAGGAGGTGGTAAACCTCACTTTACATAGAGTATCGCGACTAGATATTAGTGCTAGTCAGACGTCTCTATACCCAACCTTTACCCTTTGATCACATCCTAGCGATCTTGAACCTAGTTAGTTCACTTCACATTCCTCGTAGAAATCATGATACCTGGAATACTCTCGGTGAAGGCTACATTGACTACCGTATGCTTGCGGTATATCTGTTTGCCACTTCTAGTGTCAACAAGCTTTCTGGCACCGTTGCCGGGGAACGGTATGTGTTTTAACTAGGATAAAAATCGTTAAGTTATCTTTGTTTCTTTAAAACCTTATGCACACATCTAAATGGATTAAATAACCCTCTTCGACTATGCTGCTCCATCAAGCGCTAAGTTGGAGCCACCTAGTTCATCATAGACCATTTTGGTCGTTCGCTATGAGCTTCACCCCAGACTCGTAGCGATAGTTCACGAGAATCCTTTTTTGGGAGAAGGAGATGAGAATCCCTATACACACCTACGTGATTTTGAACAACTTTGTTCTTGCATTCACATACAAGGGATGAGGCGAGTAACCCTTAACTGGAAGCTATTTCCATTCCCTTTGATGAGAAAAGCCAGACGATGGTATACTCGCTGCGTAGGTAGTGTAGGAGGATAGGAGAAGCTGCAAGCCAAGTTCTATTTAAACTTACTTCCCCATCTCCCACGTAGCTCGTCTTCATAGAGACGTCCTAAACTTGAAGTAGGAAGAAAATGAGTCTCTAGGTGTGGCCTAGACTTATCTATAACTGAGCCAACACTTATGCAACATTTCTACCTCGATCTTCGACAAATCTCTACGCAATTCCTTGATTTAGCCTCTAAGGGAGCATTCCTTCATCTACCCATTAGTGAAGGTTAGGATGTTCTTGTGACTATTCTCGAGAACACCCCCTACACTGATGATCATAACGAGCTCCTGAGGAAGATCAAACTCCTAGGGATGAACCCACGATAGCCAAAACGCCATTATCCACCTCCCAAGTCGTCGAACCTGAACTACAAATACCATAAACATCAAAGGAGGAAGAAACCCATCCTCTAAATTACTGATTCTATTTCGAAGCCAAACTCTCACATGACCTCGCTAGTTTTGGGAATGCCCATAAGAGACCTTCCAAGAAACACTATTCAAACCCTCTCAAGAAGAGATCTCTTTAGAAATCTCCCAAAATAGCATTATTTTATGCCTCGAGTTCTCAAGTAGCACATTGGGAAAACCCTAGGATCTTGGATGAACTTCCAAAAGAAATGCCTTTTGTGCCCATACAAGAAGAATTAAGATGCGTAAAAGAAAAATCTATCCTCTCCTCTTCTATGCCCACTTCTAGCATGTCCTTTGAACCCATCTCTAAACTCATCCCTAATCCTGATAATCCCAATGGTGCTGCTTCTTCTAAGTCTTATGATGATCTAATCATTGACTATGGAGATTCATTAAGACACCCAAGGCATGAGAGTCATGAGGGCCATAAATCTAACCAAGGCAAGAAACAACAACAGTTGGAGAATCTATCCACTGTTGTAAGTCAAGAATGGTTAGATGAGGCCAAGGAGTCTAATGAAATTACTAAAATGCCTATTCATGTGAAAAGAATATCTTGCCAAGTCATGGGCATTTTTAGTAAAGTTTGCTATGATCCTAGCCTTGGGATAAACAACATTCCAAATTTCCATTCTCAAGGTTCATCAAAGAATCACCTACTCCAATCCCAAAAACATCTTAGGCTCCCAAAGGGTCAAGTCCTTGATTGTTCAGGAGTTCTTCAAGGCATACCTATGGTGATTGATGATCTAAAAACCTTCCTAGATTTCCACATCTTTGACCTTCCTGGACTCTACTTTCATCTTACCTTTATTGGAAGGCCAATGGAGCAAATCTTGGAGAATGCTTTGGGAAATGAGAAGCTTGGTCATGGAACATGCAAACAATATCTACATGTTTGGACTTTCCAACCTCTTAGCAGAAGGGTAGAATCCAGGCCTGTTCTTGATCCAAGGGGTGAGCCTAAGATGGTTTCACAAGCAACCATGACATATCCAAGTCTTGAGGAGGACTTGGAATGTCATGAAAAGGAAAGCTCTCACCCACTTCTTGAGATGGAGAATTTCATCAATGAGTATGGAAGTTATACTTTGATCCTCTCATCAAGTCCTTTTCTCATTTGAGAAATCTCCCAACTCAATCTTTCTTCCTACCACTACCAAACAAGAGATCTACAACTCCTTCACTCTTCTTGTGTCCAAAGTCTTTGCAGTAGAGGTTGTAGATGTTTTTGTTTACCATAAGTTTTCAAAATATTGTAGTGGTATGAGTTCTTGCAGTTAAGCCCCCACAAATTGGCTTCAAATTAACATCATGCAACTTGTGTGCCTAACTTGAGTAGATCAGTAAGACTTATGGTTCTGCTGGTGTGTTGCCACCAGTGGAACCCCTGCATTTGATGTTGTCTTTGTTTCCATGACTTAGGGCACACCTTACACCAAGTGCGGTGGGATCATTTGACCCCCTCGAACACATTTGGGCATTGAAGGACACCCCGAGCAAAAAGCATCAGTGTAAGAATACTTCATTAGAGGTAAGAATGCACGGGGAGAGGACCAAAGTGGTTAGAGCCTCCAATGTGGGGTCGGCCGACACCACCATGGGCCCCTCAGCCCACCAGTCGACCTCTACTATGTTGAGACAAACTTGTTGACTGGTTTGTCACTTTCCCTTCCTACTATTTTGTGCACTTCTCTTACTTTTGTCTTTCCCCTTTAAAGCAAAATGAAAAAATGCTTCTTGTCTTCACCATTCAAATTCATCTCTAGTTGAATGAATCTTATATGTCCTATCATGCTTCCTTTTCTATGTCAGTATGCTTTGGTTTGGCTATATGGTTTGATCATACCTCCATAGTATTTTTTTAAGCATGGTGCTTAAATTAAATAGACTACCTTAATCAAACAAGATATGGAGTTAAGTTTGATTATTGAATCAAAACATACTTGCATGGAACTTGGTTGCACTTTTGGGACTAACCTCTGCAGCAAGATCATCAACATCTCTGTGGGTAAGTCATAAGATCATTAATGGAGACAAATCAAGGTCCTCATGGTCAAAGGTCAACCTGTTTGGCCAAGGAAAACTTCGATGCAACTGAGAAGAACCAATGCTACAACTCATCATCTTTAATGTAAGTGGCCACCTTCTTAAAGTTTTCCATGAACATGAACCTTGAAAGAAGTTGACATGCTAGAATTCATCCTTGCTAATGATTCAACATGACTAAATCTACATGTCTTAACTTCCTTTCATTTCTATATGGTTTCACCACTAGATTAGAATGAACACACCTATGCTAGCCTCTATGAAAAAATAGGGTTGGCGAAGCTCCATAGGGGGGGTCAGCCGACCCCCTCTTGGTGGCTAGCCATGCCCAAGTTTTTGCCAAACCATTTACACCTACAGAGAAGTTTGAACATTCGTTCTACCAAATGGGGGTCAATCGACCACTAGTTGGGGAGTCTAGTCTAACCCATTTGTCCAAGAGGTGTTGAGCAAACACTTAGAAGCTATCCTCCGTTGCAACACTTGTGCAACATAGGGTATAGTCTTCGAGAATAGCTCCCTTGGACCCCTTCTCTTCTTCTTCATCCAATTTCTCCTCACCTTAAATGTAACACCTTCTAGCCTCCTCTATGTCTCCCAAGTTACCTAGAGTAACTTCACCATGGACCCCACTAGAACAAATGTCACTACCCCCTTTTGTGAGGGCCCTTTCAATCATGAGGGAGACATGTTTGAGAACCTAGAGGTCACCATGGAGGTATTGTGTTTGAGGTAGAGCCCTACAATGCCATTGATGCCCACCTTTTGTGAAGAACCACAAGGGCATTGGTTGTGGGCTAGACAAGGGAAGGTGTTTTGTTCCTTTGTTCACCTCAGAGAAGTAGTTGTGGGAATAGCTAAACTCCACTATTCTCCCAAGAGAATATGGTGAAATGTTAATCCTCCATGATCAATGAGCATTAAGCTGTCTTGAGCATAGAGTAATGAAAAAAGTCCTTAGTGTGGTTTTGCACACTTAGAAATAACAATGGGGCACAAGGACCTCCTCCTTTGACCTCTTTCCTTATAAATCTCAAACATGTTCACAAATATGCTAGGCACATAGCTAAGTTCATTCAATCTTCATCATTGTAACTTGTGCCTATTAAATAAAATGAGGTATTTCATTCTGCTAGTGTGTTGCGACAAGCAGGACACCTACACTTGATGTTTTCCCTATCTTTGCTATTTAGAACACTCAAGAACCCAAGTGTGGGGGGTCGGTTGACCCCCCAACTACGTCTTTGAACTGTTTTGAACATACCATGGTGTAGCACATGGCCTAGCACGTTGGCACAATGAAATCTAACCCAAGTAAGGGGTCGGGCGATCCCCTCCTTGGCGGCCAACGGGAACATAAGTTTGTAGAAGTACATTCTCAATAGAGGGAATTCAAATGGCAGCAATAGGCATACCCAAGTGGGGCCAGCCGACCCCACCTTGGAGCCCTGGACCCACCAGTCAGCATCCACACATCGTCTACATGCTTCCTGACAGGTTTGCCACTCCTACTCCCCAATCTGTTCTTTCAGTTTTACTTGTACCTTTTATTTGCTTTCCTTAAATGAAATAAAATAAAATAAAAATAAAAACAAGAAGACTTGCATCTGGTAAAAAAGGTGACATGATTTATGTCATTTAAAGGTTAAAAGTGTCACAAAGTCTAATTCTTGCATATGCTTATGCATGTGGGTCACATATCTTGCTAGGAATATCATGTTGATTTAGTTGTTGACAAATGTGATATAGTTCTTGGCTCATGATTCAGACCTTTTCTATTCAAAGTGCTTAGAGAATTATTTTGGAAAATGTCATAAAACCATAGTGTCACTTACTCCTCATTAGTAAAAAAAAATTCCTACCAAAGCCATATATCTTCATACCATGTTCAAAACCCCTCCTATATACGCTACTTGTACTTGTGTTGAGTTCGGTCAAACCTTGTTGACCCTAGTTGAGAATTATGTCATAGTCCCAAGATCAAGATCACACACACACACACACCCCACATATCATGCTTGCTACTTCTACATTGGAAGTATGCAAAAAATATGTCATCCATCTCCACCATATAGATGCTCCATGTTTTAAGATTTTAGAATATCTCTCTAAGTATTGCTTAGTAGATGAGACAAAAAGGCTATGCAAAAAAGTGGACACATGAAGGTCCATTGCTTAAAAAAAGTCGACACATGAAGTTCCATTGCTCAAAAAATGCTAGCCATGTCTCAAATAAAAAATAAAGAGAGATCTTATCAAATAGAGGAGCATTATATTCCATCATTTTCCACACACTTGCACATCTTGATCTAAGATTATGACATTTTTCTCCTTGGATGCTTGTTTTGAATTTACAATAGATACAATGTAAGTATGCTATCTTGTTCATCCCTACCTGAGCCCCACATAAGCCTATAGATGTAGGATGAAACAAAAGAAGGCAATCTTATGCTATGCCTTGGTGAGGAATCATATACTTACTAAGTGACTTGAGAGTGATATTTGAGGAGTAAGAATGAACTATGTGCTTTCTTTTAAAACCATTGTCAAAACTCTAAGTACAAGGATATGAAAATGGGGTGATGACTTTGACTTGAAAACTATTCCATTTTTCAACATCTGAAGAATATATGCTAGTGTTGGGCATTCTTAACGTCATAACCAAAAGTAGACTTAGTTTTCTAATTCTGATAACGGCGAATGCCGAACCTATCCCTCATGCCACTTAAGCCAAGTTGTCATCCCCAGCATGACATGAAAGACGCGGTATTGAAATATGCAATTGCTCTTCTGAATAAATAATAAATGGAATCTGCAAGCGCACAGATTAATACCGATGTAGCATTTTAACCGGGAAGTATTCCAGGTATCATTATTTATATTTTTACCACTAGGAAGGGATTACTAACACCAATGTTGATTATGGAATGAAATATGGAACTGAGTATCTATCATTGCATGTATAATAGAGAGCATTCATCTATCTCTTGCATACAGGGATAAATGTCACATAAAATATAGATAAAGTATGAATGGTGACAAAGATAACTAATCTGATCAGCCTAACTAGCCACATATAATAATGATAAGCACCTCAACAGTTATTCTAGCAAGTCATTAGCATGGAATTAGGATGAACTACAAGAATATTCCCTAAGTTATTCTTAACTATAAAGTCTAGCATATCATAGTTAGTGCAATTATACTTGGCAATTATTGCGAGAAAGGATTACGCCCACGCATAGTGATATTATCAAGGAAGATGAGAAACATAGCAATCACTCCCCTATAATAATGTTGCTCTGCGTGCCCTATACAGGGGAGGGGGACTATATAAGAATCAACGAAGTTGTCACCATCGCGAACTACCCCGCGATCTAGCATATAGGGTACAATCGCAGATAAATACGGTATAGGCACAACGCCTACAAAATACTTATCATTTACCCATTGATCTAATGGATAAACACTATACGATCCTAAACATGTATATAATTCCAATCTAACTAAGCCAAGCATATAACTATGATAAACTTGGAACGATATAATTGCAAATATAAACAAGTAGAGCAAAGTCATAAGCAATATATTGAAATAGAACAAAGTCATATTCATAATATTGAAGAACAATGATGAACAAATGAAGAACAGTAGAGGAATTACCAAGAATCCTCTTGACAGATCCGGAAACCAATCAAAGATTGACTCCTTCTAGTTC
>Ga0182004_10005242_pt1 | contig 10561 bp, 11 predicted proteins | sample Sormic07211540_1_FD_120479 | JGI IMG/M metagenome (GOLD analysis project Ga0182004, IMG submission 120479) | Endophyte microbial communities from Sorghum bicolor roots, Mead, Nebraska, USA - 072115-40_1 MetaG | ecosystem: Host-associated > Plants > Roots > Unclassified | place: USA: Nebraska...
ACATTATGTGTTTAGATTTTTTAAATACACTTCTTTTATTAGGTATATGTAGAGTAGTATATATATCTAGGTGCATAAGCAAAAATTATATATCTAGAAAAGCTAAAACGTCTTGTAATTTAGAATGGAGAGAGTACTTTCATAATATATTTTTCATATGTTATGGAACTAAGGTTTTTTTTAAATGATGGTCAAAGATAACAACAGTTGACTTAAGACAAAGCTAATGTGACTTTACACTAAGATATACACCATGTGTCCATGTCTAACTGCATAGTAAAACTATAAATTTAGAAAAAAAAAAAGCTAAAACAACTTACAAACTATAAAACGGAGAGAGTACTGGTAAAAGCATAAACCGAGATTTATAGTTTCCTTTCAAGCTCAAGTCACTACTGCGGTTATAATTCCTTAAATAGCCGAGTTGTGCCTTCTTCTGAATCGACGGTGGGGAAAAGCCTACGGTACAGGATTGTTAGGTGCCAGGTCAATTCCACATTTTTTTTCTCCTAATTTTTAAATAATCCAGAAAGCCCCTCGCGGTACAGGATTGTCAGGTGCTAGTTTAATTTCAGGTTATTTTCACCACCTGAATTTTAAATAATCGAGTAAGTTTAAATAATCAATTTTAGATAATTAAGAAAGAATCGAGTAATTTTAGGTAGGATTCTCAATTATTTTCTAACAAAGAATCTCATCAAGTCCTTTGAGTGGAATTCAAAATTATTGCCACCAAGAATCAAATTATATAAGCGATTCCAATCTGGGCCATAAAATCACTACAGTACAACAGATTCCACAGTTTTTTTCAGGAGCAAAACAACAATCAAGTGGACGAAATTATCATCAAAATACATAGGGCTGAAAAAGGCGTAACTGGATACTGATAGACTATCAAAAAAAGGCACTCTTAAATACAGGAAAGATGTCCCAGGGAAAACTGAACAACTCATGTCAAAATCCCACTGAATTGAAGCAATGGTACAGGCACCATTGGCCATTATACTAAAATCTGGGAGGACAAAGAAACAGCAGTACAGCCATGGAAAATGCCCTTATCTTTTTTTTTCTTTGTTTTTTTCCAATGCCATACAGAACCTCAAGAGCGGGTTGGCAAATCCAACCCTTGATCTAGTAGTTTTGGTTGCCCCGCCCACGGCCGCCACCCATTCGTCCACGGCCTCGCACATAGCCCCTGCCGCCAGGGCCACCTGCGCCTCTGCCACCCCGGTCATATCCAGGACCTGTGTAATAGTGCCACAAGTTGTTTAAGGCTTTCAGTGCACAACAAGAAAGGACCCCACAAACTTTTTCTTAATCTGAAGGGATAACCACCAATGAGATAATGATTAAAATAGAAACACCAACCATGCTGCAATTCTACATTTTTTTAAGAACCTTCTTGCTACAGTATAGTCGCCATCCAATCTATCTTACAGTCATGGTCAGAGAGACAGAGTCTGCTGAAGAAAAGAAAACTAACAGTCTTGATCCCCTATATAGTATTTATTACTTGATATACCCAAACAACAGTCATGGTCAGATGAGCAAGTCAGTGAGGTGAGGTCTAACTCATGCAAAAATCTATAGAGCAAAAATTACTGAGACTGACAGAATGACAGATTGTACATACCACCATAGCCCCAGTTGCCTCGTCCTCGGCCACCACCACCACCACCACCTCTGTTCCGGTTGTAGTTCCAACCTCCATTTTCTGATACCAAAAACATGATCATCATACATGATTGTATAGAACCACCAAGATGAAACCAAGAAAAGCTAAACATATGAACTGAAACAATCTGGTAGACTGAACTCCTGGCGTAGTGAAACCAAGAAAAGAGCAATGTTGTTTAAAAGCTGAACCATTTTAGTACATACCATAGCCTCCATATCCACCTTGGTTGTAACCATAGCCACCATAACCATCTTGGTTGTGGCCATATCCTCCCTGGTTTCCATATCCACCTTGATGTCCATACCCACCTTGGTGTCCATACCCACCATAACCTCCTTGGTTATCATATTCATATCCACCATAGCCTCCACCATAACCACCCCTGCTACCCCAGCCCCTTCCTCGCCCCCTGCCTCTACCTCGGCCGCGTCCATATGAATCTTCAATACGTTATAAACAGATTAGCACTTGTTAAAAAAAACAGAATTAATTTGCTGACAGATTTTCACCTGTTTGAATTGGATTTTGTCTTGGCTGGTGCTGTTGATATTGCTGAGGTTGCTGGTATCTTTGTGGCTTAAGATCTAAATGCAGAGGAGCTTGATACCTGCAAAAGAACAAAAATATTACTTCCAAATAGTCTAAATAATGCTGCACTCTAATAACCCAGCTAGGTATCAGTTGATAAACTAAAAAATGGCATCATAAAGGAAGCAAAACAAACAATACCCGGGAGAATTCTTGTTAAGCTCCTTAGGTGACAAGGAAATTGATATCATTGAAACATGACGAGTCATCTCCAATCTGCAATCATACGACATAATAAATCAATAAAAAGCAAATGAATGATCCAACAATATATCAACCAAAAAACCAGTGCTGTGAAACTCAGTACTCAACGGTACAAGGCCTTCCTCAATGGGCTCCCATACATCAGTAATACTGACAGAACTTATTATTGTATCTTGATGCAAACCAGGAATCCTCTTCTGCAGTTCGGTAGAGATACGAATCACACAAAAGAGACTAGGAGATGGTGACTAAAACTACACAGTTTATGGAATTGGCAAACCAACCTTTATGATCTCAGCAATAGCCACAGTCTTGCTTATAGCCTGTCCCATAGCCTTCAACACAATTTCTTTCACCCGTTTTTCCTGATTTGAAAAGCTAATATAAGATAGATAATATGAATAATTAGGTGACTAATATGGATGGTCTGTACTTCAGATTTTATCTATATAAGCAGAAATTGCAAAAATCAGATTTGTACAAGAAAAAAATGATCACGAGTATTGTGTTATGGGCTGGCTTGACATTGTCATTCCCGATCCCAAATTTGAGGTTGCAATCACACTTCTCCACTAATACAACATCAACATAGGTAACAGTTCCCATTGTCTACAACAGTTGTTTAATGTCTCAAGGAATTTAAGATGATATCCATTGGATTACTGAGAAATACTGCAAACAAACAAATAAACAACAGTTGACATGAACCAACTGAGTGTAATATCTGAGCTGTGGTGCACACTGGATGAGTTATCGTAATCGTATAAATGGGATCCCTTAGGTCATGTGTTAGGTCTACACTGGATGCCATCCTACAAGTTGAGGTGAACTGAGGACAGTCAATGTCCAACACTGCTCACAAATTGCAGACTCATCATCAAGCATTTTCTGAGGCAAGAGGAGGTATGCTAAAAACTAAGGTAAAGAGGGCTGGGAAAGGTAGACACAAACATACAAGATATGGGGATGAGCAAGTGATTGGACATAATGTCAATATAACTAGCAATATTTCCTATTGTGATTTGGACCTCAGATCCTGATAACTTTTGTATATGGTTAGTTTGGAATAAACGATTCAAATCAAGAAAAGTGTCAATCTTGACAGCACAACATGGTATCAGGGGATATCCACCTTTGTCGATTGATATGGGCAACAACCAGTCAACCACTCAATTCAATAACAATAGCTTAATGAACAGCAGACCATCAAAAGATGTGCTAATGGTTACACTGCACGGCACACTTCAATTGCACCCAAAAAGGGCACATGCAATCAATTGTTGATACCAAACCTTACAGCACTTAACCAACACTACGCACCAGTTACAAAATCAAGCGTATCAGTAACACCACATTACACACAACATTAGAGTAGCTAAAACCTGGATAGTAGTACTAGACCAGAGTGTCAGCACCATTAATGAAAAAAATGTCTCAACCTCCTTATATCCTGAATAAATGGTCGACAAATCGGCACTCAATGGTACACGGTTCCAACCACCTTATATTCTGAATAAATGGTCGATAAATCACCACTCTACACGGTTCCATAGCTCAAGTATGGATACATGCTCCACCTTACCTTGCAAAACTTCGGGTTTTTTAATTTTTTATTATATGCGATACAACACAACGGGGAGCAAATCGCCAAACTGATGACAAACCGCACCCGCAACTAGGCAACCATATAGGAGTAGGACACACCGTAATCCACCACGCCTACTCTAAAACCCGTACGCTCCGATCCGAAGCCCTCACTTCTCAACACCGCAGGACGTCCGCGTTCAGCAATTATTGCCGGCTCCACACGCGGCAGCAAGATCTGGTCTGACGCACGGAGCCCGAGCTCGGCGATGTAGGAAGCGTGGGCGGGGTCGACAATTCGTCCAAACAGCGCAAAGACTACCGGAGGAGCTCGGTACCTGGACGAGGGAGGTAGCGTAGGTGACGTAGTTGCGGATGAGGCCCTGAGTGGTGATGCGGATCTCGTTCTCGCTGATGGCGGCGGCCTCGGGCCGCGGCTTCTCCACCCGATGGTACCGATCCATGGCGCTTTCCTCCGGCGACGCTACCGGCGAGTCGGTGTAGGTGGCGGCGGCGGCGCTGCTGTTGTTGAAGGGGAAGAGACGGAAGGGGCGCTATTGGGGCGGGTAAAACCCTAGAAATAGTGTGACGAGGAAGAGGTTGGAGTTAGGGTTTAACGGCATCCGTGGCGGCTGCTCGGATAGAGGGACGGATTTGGCCGCGCAGTTGCCTGGAGATTCGCAAATTTTGTTTCTTTCAAGATTATGGAATATTGTTATGCTTCTTTTTATTTGGATAACTATACACGTGCTTCTTTTTATTAGTATGAGCAACTCTATCCACGTTATCTAGGTTATTTTTAAATTTTTAAAATAAAAATTAAAGTCTAATAGGTGTGATATCTAGTTTGCTAAAAAAGAAAGTTTATTATCCCTAAATTTTCGCTTACCACTGATAGCACGCCGTTCTCGCTAGCTATCTTATATAAAGTTTGTTGTGGAACTCTACACTTTAGGTGGGTTTTTATTTTTTACAATGACTAAATCTTGTAGCTTAAAATATAATTTTATCTAGTCTTTTGGAGATGCTCTAATATAAAATCGTTTCTTTTTTATGCCTTTGCTACAACCGTGAGCGGCTTCCGATCTAGCTCTTGTCCATTGTATATATGTCTATATAGATGTTATCGGATTCACTTCAGTCCATATGTGCTGGTGTGGATGAAGTGAAATTTAGTTTAGATTTTTTTTTAAGTATGTTCACTTGTCTTATAAGCTGTACTTTTTGCCAGCAGTGTTTTTTCTCTCACGATAAATCAACGAACAGTACTTTAGTCATGACTTTTTAGACCAACGAACAGGTTAAATGGATGTTATTGGCTTCACCTCACCCACGTGGATTGGGGTGTGTTGGAGTGGAACTAAAGTTTAGTTTAAATTCCACTCCAATCCAATACATATCAACCCGATTGATATAAATATGACTACATTCAGATTTTATGGTCCACTCTAACTCACGTGGATTAAAGTGAATCCGACTTTATCCAAATAAGACCATAGTGAGATTGTTTTTCTCTCGAAATAAACTAAGAGGCGGTGAAGTTTTTTTTCCTTCACCTAGTGTGGCTATGCGCACTTTAACAAGAAGCCTAAATTATGAGCTAAGCTCCTTATCCAATTTAATCTAGTGAGTGTCATGCAATATAATAGGTACATAACTTTGAGGACGAACAATATAAATTGCATGATTAAAACAAGAGGATGGGTCACCGGTCACCTATATATATCCTTATTACAACGGGCCTAGATCTTCGGTTATCTCTTTAACTCTCTTCACTTTTGTTGTACCTTGGGTTAGCAAAACTTTTGTCCTCTCAGATATAAAATTTATGTGCATTGCCAAAAACCTTCACAAACAGCATTTATTCCGGGTTGCCATATCATGGAGGGAATTGTTGTCTTACATGAAACAATTCATGAATTACATAGGAAAAAGCAGGATGGAGTGTTATTAAAGCTAGACTTTGAGAAGGCTTACGATAAATAAAAGTGGCCTTTTGTGCAACGGGTTCTTCGGATGAAAGGATTCTCACCAACATGGTGTGAATAGATATAAAAAATCTTAATTAGAGGGAGTGTTGCAGTTAAGATCAATGATAATATCAGACATTTCTTCCAAACCAGAAAAGGAGTACGACAGGGATCCGTTATCCTCGATCCTGTTTAATTTAGTGGTTGATATGATGTTTGTCCTTATCTCACGGGTTAAAGAGTTGGGACAAATCTATGGGGTTGTTCCACATCTGGTAGACGAGAGACTCTTGATTCTTCAGTGTGCAGATGATACTATAATCTTTATGGATAATGATCTTGAGAGAGCCAAAAACATGAAGCTTTTACTTTGTGCTTTTGAGCAGCTATCAAGACTCAAGATCAATTTTCATAAAAGTGAGTTGTTTTGTTATGGGGCAACCATGGATAGACAAACTGAGTTTGCGCAAATCTTTGGGTGTGATTTAAGGTCATACCCCTTTCGCTAGCTAGGAATTCCTATGCATCACAAAACACTCTTAAATAAAGATTGGAAGCATGTCAAAGAAAGATTTCAAAAAATGTTAAATTGTTGAAGTAAGTTGTTGTCGGTGGGAGGAAGACTGATTCTGATTAATTCTATTTTAAGTAGTCTCTCCATGTTCATGTTCTCCTTTTTTGAAGTACCTAAAGGGGTTCTGAAAAAGGACTTTAGGTCAAGGTTTTTTTGGCAAAGTGATGGTTATAAGAAAAAATATAGATTAACTAGATGGGAGGCAGTGTGTACTCCGAAAGACCAAGGAGAATTGGGTGTCCTAAATCTAGATGTCCACAACAAATGTATTCTAAGTAAATGGATTTTCAAGTTGATTAATGGGGAAGGGCTCTGGCAACAAATTCTTAAGAATAAATATCTAAGGGACAAAACATTGACACAAGTTCAACACTTGCCTGGAGATTCTAAGTTTTGGACTGGCCTTATGAAGGTCAAGGAGGAGTTTCTCTCGTTTGGTAAGTTTGATCTAGATGACGGGTGTAACATCCCGGCCCAGGGTTTAATAGGATTAATAGAACGACTCATATAAACAAGTTGCAACTTTCTTTCTAGAAACTCATCTCTAAAGAACTCAAAAGTTAAGCGTGCTTGGCTTAGAGAAATTCAGGGATGGGTGACCGACCAGAAAGTACTTCCCGGGTGTGCACGAGTGAAGACAAAGTGTGCAGAAAAGACTAGTGTTGGTCTGTGAGGGCTGACTATGTCCTAGAAAAGCTGCGAGATGTAAGCGGGCCGGTGTCTCAAGTATGATTTTGGGAGGACTCATGGATAGCATCATGTCCACTAAAATCTATCTTTCCTGCACTATATAATATTGTTAGGAAAAAAGTGCGTCGATAAGAACGGTAGCGTTTAGGAGATCCATGGTTGGGGTTAATTTACAAGCATGGCATCAGGTGGTTGCAATGGTTGTCAGTGTGCAATTAACAAACCAAAGGGATCGCTTTGTATGGGGTTACACCAAAATGGGTTATTTTTTATTAAATCCATGTACAGAGCCCTACTGATAGCACAACTGTACCCTTCAACACCCTTATTTGGAAACTAAAATTGCTCCTCAAAATAAAAGTTTTCTTGTGATACTTGTATAAGGGAGTATCTTAACAAAAAATAATTTAGTAAGACGACAGTGGTAAGGAGATAGACAATGTTTTTTTTGCTCTTCTGATGAGTCTATACAACATCTATTCTTTGACTGTCATTTTGCTAAATTTATGTGGCTACTGTTCATGTTTCCTTTAATTTATTACCTCCAACTAGCATCCATAATATGTTTACAGGCTGGTTAGATGGGATAAATAGGAAATTGAAATTTAAAATTTTAGTAGCGGCAATTGCAATTTGTTGGGCAATTTGGTTAACCCGGAATGATATAATTTTTGACAAGGCCACAACACCATCTTACTTGCAGGTTATCTTCAAGGGGACTTACTGGATCAGGTTCTGGTCCCTTTTATAGAAGGAGGAGGATCGCCAATTTATAAAAATGAGATGCAGTACAATTGAGACAATTGCGATGGAAGTGTTTGCGAGACACAGTTGGAAATTTAGTAATAGAATTGCATTTTAAATGTCGAGCTTGGGAACTTTTCCTTTTGTTTCTTTGGACGTGAACTTTGTGTTTGGGTTTGTGTGGGCTACAGTTTTGGTGTCTATAATAAGGAACAACTATATGCATTGGTCGATGCAGAGGTTGAGATATTTATAATATATTCTCTTTTCAAAAAAATGGTGGAGGCAAAGCAACCACCGTCGGCTTGGACAGAGTTTGACTAGAGAAAGGCTAACAATAGCGGGAGGGGCAAGCAACTAAAGGGGAGAGGTGAGGCGGTGGAGGGGGTGGTGGAAGGCATATCAGTATTGGGGACTTCGACAATGCGGTGAAGGGAGGTCAAGTGGTAGGTGATGTACACGGGCAGAGAGAAAATGAGAACTTGAAGAAGATGATAGGATCGGCAAGACAAGGCATTGGGATGATAAATACATCATAATTGATGTTGGGTCATAGTCCCTCCTTGAAAAGGAATGTCATTTTCATTTCTCGAGAAGTTAATCAGTCTTTTAACTATAATCAAGTATGTATATATAATACTAATATTTATGATGCATAATAAATTTCACTTCTATATAACAAAATATATTGTTTAATAAATCTATGAAGTGATACCAGTGTTGATATTAGTTGGACAAAAAGGGACAACCGCCCCTTAGACCATGAGATCCTTGGACAAGGCGCCACCCTTCGGCTGGACAAGGCCACTCCTTACCTCAGAAGCGTCAAACATGGCTCAACACCAGCCTAATTTGACACATGGGCGTTCTAACCCACCTACTATGGGCATGGGTCACACGACTAGGGGCCAGTACACTTAGGATTGGCCAAGCCAAAGGAAGCCTTGACCTAACCCCAAGAAGTTAGAGTCCACACTCTCACCACCAGAAGGGTTGGTGGATAAGGATGATCGTCATTCCTCCGTCCAGACGCCACATCGTCCCTCCTAGATAATAGGTGCAAGGACGAAGGCCACGCCACGCATTGTATGCCCACGACACACGTGATAGTAGGTAAACAACCATGACTGGAATAGTCTGCCATAGCGTGCCATGCCTTGGCATGAGGAACGGGCGACAAGTGCAGTATAAGCGATGCATGTGATGTACTCTTTTCTCCTACCCTTTTTTCCCACTAGGTTTTTGGGGGAGTTTTTAATGAGGCATACACATAGTATAAATTTGGCCAAGAGGAGTGTTGAAAATTAGAGTCTTTGCAAGACTAGAAATAATATATGAATAAAATACTTTGAGTGTGGCCAAATTTAATGAAGAGAGGTGGGAAAGTCAAAAGAGTTCACACACATATATCCAACCTCCATCCTCTATAAATAGGAGGTGCTTCCATCTGATGTACATGTATAGAACAAATACAAAGAAATAAAGTGCTCCATTCCCTCTCTACTATGTTCATTTGTGTGATTGTGTGTATGCTAAGAATATGATTTTTTAACAACTCTTAACATGACAAGACGTCCTAACTATCTTTATACCAACCAGCAGCATGTGAACTACCAAGACTGATTTAGTAAATTGATATTTTCTGGTCTGAAGAATTATAAAATTGCTAAAGATAAACAACAACAAACTTGATTTTGTTTCCCCAACCCAACTGAACTAAATAGTTCGCTACTATAATTGAGGTCTTTGTTCTCTAGCACAATATTACAACATGATATCAAGAAGTGGGAGGAACCTAACCATCCCTAGATTAGTTTAAACCTAACCAGCACACGACTCCACATTTATCATGATCGTTTGATTACTAATTCTCTGTGAGCATTGTAGCAATTGGTTAGAGGTGTAGGTAGAGCTTGGGCTAAAGAGAGAAAGATCTATCTAATAAAGAAAAGTCATCCTTGGCCCAGTCGACTGCTAAAGAAAACAGAAAAACACATATCAGCAAGAATGATTTTGTCAGAAATAACAGTATCAGATTTCGTTCGACTGTGACCTCCGGCTTGCGGGAGAAAGGGGCTTCGCCGATGTTCAGGAGCAGGTGCCGTGGTTGTTCAGGACCGCGGGGAGGGAATCGTCCGTGTTGAGAGAGAGGCGAGGAGCCTAAGATGAAGGAGAACAACGAGAAGCGAGGAGCCTCGGTTGAAGGAGGCCGACGAACCGGTGTCCAGGCACGGTGGGGCTCGTCGGCGCGGGGCGGGTGTGCTTTGCTGTTTCCCGGACCCGCGATCAAGAAATTAGGGGTGCGGGTGCGGTGCGCCTAACAGGTAGCACCAGCACCAGTGAATCAAAAGTTTGAAGCCCGGAGCGCCACTGCCATGCCACCCCTTAGAGCATCTTCAAGGGTTTTGCATTTGAGGTTTGCATTTGAGTAATTTGCCAAAAAGCTCCAAAAGAGGTATCCAACAGTTTTGCATTTGGAGTTTGCAATTTGGGCAACTTGGCAAATGAGGGAGCAAACTTGGCAAAAAT
>Ga0182004_10005243_pt1 | contig 10560 bp, 10 predicted proteins | sample Sormic07211540_1_FD_120479 | JGI IMG/M metagenome (GOLD analysis project Ga0182004, IMG submission 120479) | Endophyte microbial communities from Sorghum bicolor roots, Mead, Nebraska, USA - 072115-40_1 MetaG | ecosystem: Host-associated > Plants > Roots > Unclassified | place: USA: Nebraska...
AGCACGACTTACTGAATTGGAAAGTCTGCTAGAAAACAGGCACATAGATCCTAACAGCAAGGATACTTGGAATTACACATGGGGTCCTTTATTTCAAGGGGCTGTTTAGTTTCCAAAAATTTTGCAAAATTTTTTAAGATTTTCCCGTCACATCGAATCTTGTGGCACATGGAGCATTAAATATAGATAAAAAAAATAAGTAATTATATAGTTTACCTGTAATTTGGGAGACGAATCTTTTGAGCCTAGTTAGTCCATGACTGGACAATAATAATCAAATACAAACGAAAGTGCTACAGTAGTCATTTTGCAAAATTTTCTGCAACTAAACAGGGCCCAAGCTAAAAAGGCCTATAACCATTTGATGGGATCAGTCCAAGCCTCACCTCTTTTTACATGGTTATGGTCTTCTAGTAGCTTGGGTAAGCACAAATTCTTTCTTTGGCTGGTACTAAGAGGTAGACTAAATATCAGGAATATTTTGAGGAAGAACATGGAGTTAGATGTAAACTGTGTGCTATGTAATAATGGCAGTGAGGAAACTCTCTTGCACCTGTTGTTTCCATGCCCCTTCAGTCAGGACTGCTGGAATTCACTCCACATGCATTGGAACCTGAAGATATGGTTATTGAAGCAAGAAGTAACTTTGGCCATTGCATCTTCAGAAAGATTATGATCACGGCTTGTTGGGCTATTTGGAAAACAGGAATGATATCATCTTTGACAATGGGACAAACAATCTTGTGGAATGGAAAAGATTTTTTAAGGAGAAGTTTGGCTTGGTCTGTATCAAAGCCAAACCAGCTACGAAGGGCCCACTTTCTGTTTGGAGAGATAGCTTTACTTAGAGTTTTTGCCTTTTGCCCTTTTCTTTCTTTGGGCCTGGTTGCCTTGTATGTATTTGCTGCTGTATGTATTCTCCTTTCTTGTATGTAACCTGCACATTTCCATAAATGAAAAGGCAAAAAAAAGAGAGAGTAGTGCTGACACTTTCAAAAAAAAACAACCCTAAAGCAAAAGGTGAGATAATGATGCAAATGTTTCAATGCATTTTATCTTTTAGTGTAATAATAGCCGCTGATTACCATTTCTTTTTAATCTTGGTTTGTTCATTTTAGACCCGAACACTGCCAAATTCACAAATTTTTCAACTTGCTGAATTCTACCGAGTAGATTAGAAAGGCTTTTCTTTTGTCAGACACCTAAGCCTCACATTTCTTTTGTGGTTTCTTCCTTCCTTTATCCTATTGTTCTTATGAGAGCTTCTTGAGGCTCTTTTTGGGTTTTTTTTCCTCGCCAAAATCCAAAATAAAGAATAATTACCTTTTTGTCAAAATGCATAGTATTTAGTTCTATTATGCAAAATAATGGACCAAAACCTAATTTTTTTAGAAAAAAAGAACTAAACACACCCTATATATATATATATATATGAAATTTTATAATTTTTAATAGTATATGGTATGATTTCTTATGAACATGTGCGTGCCGTGCGTGCATGACTAGTTATATGGTATCTAAAAATGTTAAATTTTATTTTTTGATGGCAATATTATAAGATGCTATATAACATTGCATTTGAATTTTGCTCGTTATTTGTAAATATAGCGAAAAACAAGATACCCCTATCGACGCTTTTAAGCTTTTGCAATACAAAACCCGCAATTCCCCACTCCCCCGTCCCCAGTCCCACTCACACATCCCATCCAAACCACACCCCACACCGACCAAAACCCTCGGCACCGCGACGACAAATTCCGCCTACGCTCCGTCGCTGGCGGCCGTGGAGCAGCGGCCGCGTCGCCATGGATGACATTGCTTGGATGCTAGCCCGCGGTTCGGATTTCTTTCTGATGGACCGAAACATGCTCAGTTTCACGAAGAGCGCCTTCACCAACCTGCCCCACCCGCCCGCCGCCACCGCCGCCCCCCTCTCCGGCGCCGTCACTGCGAGCGCCCCCGACGGGGTCGACCGCATCAGCTCCCTCCCCGGCGGAATCCTCCGCGACATCGTCTCCCGCCTCCCCGTCAAGGACGCCGCGCGCACTACCGTACTCTCCACGCGATGGCGCCGCGTCTGGCACACCACGCCGCTCGTCCTCGTCGACGCCCACCTCCTCTCCAGCGCCTCCATCGGGACCGGCCGCAGCCGCCTCGGCGCCGATCCGCGCGACCTCTTCGGCACCTCGCGCAGCCTCGCCGACGCGGTGTCCACCGTCCTCGCCGCGCACCCAGGTCCCTTCCGCTGCGTCTACCTCACCGGCACCCCGATGGAGACGCATCCCGACGAGCTCGCGCTCTGGCTCCAGCACCTAGCCGCCAAGGGCGTCCAAGAACTCATTTTTCTCAGCCGCACAACAAAGTTGGACTCTGCCGTGCATCTCCCTGCCACGCTCTTTAGATGCACCTCCCTCACAAAGCTATACATCGGCTTCTGGTGGTTTCCGCCGACCCCCGGCCTCCCTCCCACCGTCGCATTCCCCTACCTCCGGGAGCTCGGCCTCTTCTCCCTCGTCATGACCGAACAGGACCTCGCCTTCGTGCTGAACAGATGCCCCGTCCTGGAGAAGCTCCTGATGACCGGATGCCGGTGGCCGGTTTGCCTCCGCGTTCGGAGTCACAGCCTACGGTTGGTGGAGTTATGCCAGTGTATCGCACCAGAAATCACAGTGGTGAACGCTCCACGCCTGGAAAGGCTCTTGCTTTGGGAAGCTTGGGGTGACGGCGGCTTCACCAACATGTCCTCCACGATCAAGATTGGCCATGCTCCGAAGCTGCGTTTCCTGGGATTCTTGGTGCCTGGAATGCACAAATTGGAGATTGGGAACACTGCCATCAAGGTGGGAGGCCTCATTTTCGTTTACTTCTTGTGAATGTGGTTTTCATTGTGAACCCTGGTGGTTATATGGCAAATCTTCTTTCTTTCTTTTTTTTTAAGGAAAGGCTATAGGGCAATGTGTGATCTTAGTTTCTTCTTTCAATTCCATGCAACCTCAAATTGCATCAATTGCAGGCTGAGACAAAGGCAAGCCCAAACACCACTGTCCCAAGTGTCCAGATGCTGGCAGTTCAGGTGAAACTTGGAACTCGCATTGAAGCTAGGATGTTACCTAGTTTCCTCAGATGCTTTCCCAATGTCGAGACACTCTACATCCAGGTAAAATTTTAACTGAATATGTACTTGTATCAAACGAGACTGCTAATCCGTTAACAGTTATTACCTATGTGCTCTGATCTATCTAATTGCAGTCAGAGAACGATGACTTCAAATTCTGGGGACCTCAAGCAACTGGCACTGGCAAACTAAATCTCAAGTTCTGGAAGGAGGCAGGTCCCATTCAATGTGTTCAGCGGCACATCAAGAAGGTGGTTCTCCGTGAGTTCCGAGGGACAAGAAGCGAGCTTGACTTCCTCAAGTTCATTGCCGAGCATGCACGAGTTCTTGAGAAGATGGTGATTGTGTTGACCCATGGACATTCCCCTTCAGGTCCCGTCGGTACCAACCTGAGGACTAGAATGGCTTCTGCAAATTGGGCCAATGCATGCTGTGAGCTGATGATTTTTCAGACTCCATTTCCTCAAGAAGGTACAGCTTGGTGCTACCTATCAGCATTTAATCTTTCTAGCACAGACCCTTTTGATGTTTCAAAATGTGTCGATGGGACATGTCAAGGTCATTAGTGGGCTGTTCCTGTATCCATATGCAAGGCACTGTTTCAGACTGTTTGCGGTGTGTTTTTGAGGATTATGAAGCATTCTGTACTCTGGTTTCAGTGACATAAGTGTAGAACTTATTGAGTAGCATCATTTGGCTTGCAGAAGATTTGTGTTGCTTATGTAATCTGTTTTCTGCTTTCACTGATATTGCATTGGACACCTGATAAATATTTTCTGATTGCTGATGGGAATATTTATGCTTCGCTTGCCATGTACCGATTTGTGTGTTCCTTAAAACGAAATATTCCATTTGGCATCAGATATTACCTTTTCGAGTTCATTGTTCATGATTGATTAATCACACCCTTGCATCAAGTCATCAATACAGTTATTACTGTCTCTATTTGGTCTACTGCCAAAACATTGTATTGTGGAATTTTCGGAAGTTATTTTAATTAGTTCAATGTTTCTTCAAATGTGACATTTAGAGACATCCTTTGACCACCTGTGCTGCGAAGATCTTGCTTGATACGGCTATTGTGTTTCAGGGCAAGTACTCCTTAGTCCTTACACATACCTATGTCTATGTCGGCGTTGCTACTACCTTATAGAACTCAAAGAGCTTTATTTATGAATAGATAGGCTAAATAACCTAAAAACACACTGTTAATATCTCCTATGTAGATTAGGCCAGTTGCATTGCACTTTGTAGAGGACTAGCTTTTTCCACAAAGGTGAGCATAGGCGTTATCAGCTGTTCATACCAAACAGACCCTAAGCTGTTGGCACAAACTATTACAGGTCCTTTCTACCCATGTCAAATTTGTTTTCTGTGTGCAATTATCACAAACTATCTGCTGGTAGCCTGGTACATTCTTTATTGCAAGAAATAAGCCGGTGTGGACTGGCATCTCTCTTTGGAAATTGGAACCACTTCATGTTCTATTTGGTTGTGCCATGTCAATGTTGCTATATTACTGTAGTACTTGTGATTCCAGTTCTTTTTAAAGAAATTGTAATGCTCCTATTAGGTCCTAATGATTCCACATAGTTGAAGTAGCTTATTCTAGAAGTTTAGAAGTCAATTTATAGGGTTGCTTATCTATGTTTTCATTTTCTTATGCCGCTACCGGTTTCCATTGGATTTGCTTGTTATGTTTTCAGAGTTTCAGCTCCTTATTGGTTACTAGCTTCCTCAAGAAGTTAAAAGATAGTAAGTAGCTAGCTAGGGTTTCTGGTTATGATAAAACAAAATCTCTTTCGTTGTCATGCGCTATTCCGGCCCTCAAGCTCCTGGTGCAATGAAAGGCATGGCTAGTGGTCAAAATATTCAAATGTACTCCCTCGGCCCTTAAATAACTTTAGTTCTCGCTTTTTTTATTAATTTTATATAAAATGTATTAATATCTATGGTAAATAATTAATATAATTAGATAGATCGTTAAATCTATTTTTATAATAACTTTTTTGTGTCTTTATCCTAAGGCATGTATCTAATTAAGCAGAAGTAGAGTTTTAACGTTACACAGGACTCTATGTAGGATTATCACTAAAACCCCATGGACACAAGAAGAACAGAAAGAAACACGAGGTGGGGGGCTCCACCACAAACCTCTACCAAATTAAACGTCGTTTTCGGTTTTTGTGTCATGAGTTTGACTCGATTTATAAAAGATACGTACAATATTTATATATCTAAATAAATTTGTTAAAAAACTAGATTTAAATTTTTTTCAATGATACTAATTATGTAATATAAATATTAATATTTTTAATATATACTTAATTAAAACTATTTCTCGGAAAGCGAGAACGACAGTTATTTTGGAACAGATGCACACACTTTTTACAAATCCAATCAAATGGCACAGAAATAAAAACGGCAGTTATTTAGAGATGGAAGGAGGAGTCAGTGTTGTTTCCTTGCATGTCGGATCATTGAAGCTCACGCCATTTGTCAATGTTACTAGGTCTGCATGTAGGCTGCACAAATCTTTGTAGCAATAAAATTGACATACTGGATAATCCTAGATCCGATTGTAGCGAAATGGATCTAGACCACAGCAGCCATGTTCGCATCTCTCGAACGGGAACAGAAACGGAAACTTAGGATGCTATTTTATAACATGGGAATAAGAACATTCGCGTTTTTGAAACGTTTTCGGAACGTGAAACATGGGAACGAGAACGTGGGTCATGTTCCCGTTCGTAGGCTGCTAAGATCTAGACAGTGCTGACTGCTGAGGAAGAAGCATCATTGCATCGGTAAGTGGTGGATCAAGGATATTTACTCCTAGAGTTTGCTTCTGATAAGGAAACCGAATCCAAACACTGAAAAAATCTAGCATTGGCAAGCCAAATTACACTCGAGTGTAAATTAGATGGACTTGGGACAAACCTTTGTTCTTCGTTAATATATATAGTTTTTTGATACAAAAAAGATGTCATTAGTTTTAATATTCAGCACTGTGATTGTGATTTTGCATCATATAAATATAGATAAATATAAATGAAAATATCATAGAGTAACTCTTAACCGAAGTCTTTGCTATACTGAAATAAATATATACCTTGTAAAAAAGGAGTAATTTACAACTACGGGCTCTAATTATACTGCACGGGAATTCACGGAGCATCCTCAACAGAGCGATGATTGGTTTATTGTGACTGCCCTCTATACACTTCCTGTCGACCTCCCCAAAAAAAAAAAGCAATAACAAATCCTCGTCCTATGCTTCTTCCAAAATCCTGAAATCTACAAAGATGAGCCAGCTGTTGTTATGTACAGAGACTCAGCTCATGAAACTGTCACCCTGCGATTGCCCTTCGTAGCCTAGCAGTGCAAACTTCACATGGATCCCGATCTTCCCTCCCTCCTTCACAAGCTTCGCCGCGATCACCAGCCAGTGGCCCGGGACGTCGTGTGGCCCTTTTACCACCTCCGAAATGTCGACGAACTTGAGGAGCTTCCTGGACCGGAGCGGGACGGGCGGTCCATCCGGGTAGACACCTGAGTTCAGCTGCACCGGCTCATGCTTCGCCTGCTGATGGGTGTCACGCTGCGTGAAAGGGGAGCTCAGTGTCGTGCTGATCGTCGTCAGGAAGCTCCCCTTCTGAGACGACGCCGGAGCGTTCGTCCACTCGGTCCTCTGGATGGTGCAGTTGGGGATGTGGGTGTAGAGGAGGCGCAGATGGAGGACCTTCTTGGACCAGGTCCCCTTGGTGACGAGCTGGGCACCAGTGACGACGAAGACTCCGCCGGGGGCTCTCTTGTGCCACTCCGGGTTGTACTTGACAGCGGAGGTGCAGACGCACGAGTAGTTCTTCCACTGGATGGCCTCGATGTACCCTGGGTCGCTGTCTTCGGACTCGCGCCATTCTGACATTGAAGATGCCACGGAGTCTCCAATCATGCTTGGAACACTGGAGAGGTGCTGGACATGGATGGCCAACCGGTTGCACTTCCTGCCCTCCAGGTATAGCCGTAGGCCAACCACCGGTTTCTGAGAACTAGATACCTTGAAACAACAAAGGAGAGCAACAACATGTAAATAAATAGGTACAAACTGTGTCTTTACTGAAAGAAGTGATTCTCCCAGAGGAGAATGGCAATTAAATGAAACTCCTGTAAGTCCAAACTGTCAACAGGTTACCATCTTATTTCAGTCTTCAGAGAGACAGAGACTAAACTTACCATTTGGCAACATGAATGAACAAAACAATGCGTTTAAATCTAAATTGTAAATTAACATTCTGGTACCTGAGAAGTGCTGACATGGAGTTTGGGGCCGAGACATCTGAACTGCATTGAAGGGTAGGAGCCTTTTCTCTTTTGGGGCCCAAGGACAAGCTCGTTGAACATAGGTGCCCATTGTAGAGGAACTTGAAACTCCAAGAAATATTGCAAGTCTTGAAGATCAGGTTTATCTGGGAAAACAAACATTATAAGATTTTACTCAGTAAATAGCATTCTAAGCAAAGGTATTCTATTGGCAAGTAAAATGCAGTTGTTCTAAAAAGAGTAATACAATAACAGTTTCAAAAAGACTTGTTCTCAAGACTTACAGCGAAGATATAGATTGATGGCATGGCTGAGGTAACCACTACCAGGAATACCAGTTAGAAGAGAGGTGATGGGGACAAATTTGAACATAATGGCATCAGGTTTCTTTGCCACTGTTTGCAGCCACTTGGAGTGGTTGGGTAGGTATGCTTCTCCTCCCCTCTTCGAACATGTAACTGTCAGGCCCTGTTTAGAATAGTGGACATATAATTTTTGACACCATATCAAGAGGCAGCTAAAATTGACACTAAGTTATATAAGAAAATACATACATCCTTGGTTGATGTTTCAGAATAGGTAGAAAGGTGCAGGTTATTAGAGTGCTGCACTATCCTGACAAAAACATCAGGCACCTGTAATAAAATTGGATCAGATTATCTAAATGTTGGTCCAATATATGAGAACACAATCTGAAGACAGAAATATATTTGTACCTTGCTCTTGCCATCCTTTGTCTTGCGATGTATTGGGGAGTGGTTCTTCCCATCAGAAAATAAGAAATCACCAAGGTCTTCCATGTGCAACTTAAGATCAGCAGTTGAAACGGTTGAAGAATGACTTTGTTTAACACATATGACATCCTGACCTCCGATTCCCATTTCAACAATTATATGTGTCCCATAAGTCTTGATAAACCTGATATTCACAAGATTAGCAGGTTTTATATCAAAACAACAGTTTGATGTATTTATGGTGGTTTGGGAAATTTATTGGCAGGTAAGTTCATCCTTTTTAGACCAAATAAAGTTAAATGTTTGAGAAAATTAGAAAGTTCTGCAAAAGAATCCCTGGTTTATAGTTCTCAGATCAAGAACTGCAATATCGCACACGAGTATACTATAAGACACATGGTTGGTGTTAACAAAACCAAAACAAAGAAACATGGCAAACTAGAAATTTAGAAAATAATCCAATCTGAAACTATTTATATGTGAGTATCCAGAATGTAGCATTTGTTACTTGTAGATGGCATTTTTCATTTGTTAATGAATGCCTTCTATTTATAGAGATAAATAAAAAGCTTTATGGATGACTAGGAGCCTAGGACTGAAGTAAAGAACAACATATAACAGGGCTAACATAAAGAAATCATATCATTTGAATGCATCAGACAAGAATAAACGAATTATGAGTAACAGGGCTAACATAGTGTCTTACCATGATAATGCAACAGGATCCCACTTGGATGGAACAGCCTTTTTTACTTCATCTCGAAGAACTAATGGAGAAGCCTTTAGGTGCAAGTTGTACAAAGAAATGAAATATCCATCGAATGCTAGATGCTTGGTCTCTTTGGCATCAGTCAACCAAGCTCCACTTAATTCAAAGAGAGCGTTAAAATAGCCTGACGGAACTTTCCCTTGGACTGAAGATTTCTGATTAAGCAATTCTGACATCTGATCAAGAAATTAAAAATGTGGTCAGAATAATCTGTAAACACTTGCAGATAGAGTTCAACAACTGTAGTCATTGGACTTCATAGTCAAACTTTCTTTAGTCGCCGATTAACCATTTTAGTAACTTTGATTGATCAATTCTACTGGCATATTACTATAAAGTAAATTTCGAGTGAAGAAATAAAGAAACAGTGGCTTTTAACCATGATATAAACAGGGAATACCACCTCCAAAAATTGAAAGGAGCATATTTTCAATGTTACAACCTAAAATACTAAACTAGTTTTAGAAGGGAAAACAGAAAAAGAAACACCGAGGTAGCATAAAAAGGCAAACACAATCATACTCTGGAGTTAGAATTATCAGAAACAGGGCAATATCCAATGATAAAGTGCAAAGCAGAGAGATGGTAACCTAGTCGTGGTCTTGACTCATAAGCGAACGACACAAGCCTACCATGTGAATTGTACTTAAACCAAAGCCGTCAAGTAAAGCTGCTTTTCACCATGAAAAGCAAGAAGGTTCTACACATTTAACAGGACACATGGTCCAATGACATGCTGCAGTCGTGCACCGGAAATAATTAGTTTTGTCCAAACCCACCTCCAAAAGTCCCACAATGTTTTGTCATAAACTCGCAGTATACCAGCTTTCATGACAGGGACTAGCTTTTTCCTCTGCCACGGGGTTACACATCATTTGCTATGTTTGCCATGAGTCAAAGAAACGTTAACGATTTCTAAAAAATCAGTTGCTGAGTCAAGAAAAGTTAACGATTTCTCCCTGGAGTGGTTAACATTTGCTTACTTCCGTCCACAAAATTTCACTGGCCCATCGCCGGCGGGTAAAGGTATTACCTACAAGAATGACTGGAAACCAACGACACACAGTTGTACCACTACCAGCCCTGAAAGGCTGAAATCCACCGGAAGCTACTACTAGTCTGAATGTCACGAGAGTCCTAATCGCACATCAGCATGATGTAACGCACACCGAACCGAATCGTTGAAGGATTTGCACGAAACTTAATTGGTGCCTGCCAGATCGAGGAGCCATGATGAAGGCAGGCAATATCCCCAGCCCATACAGGTGGCCACCAAATTAAACTCCGGTAGGCCGTAGGCATCAATCAAGCACGCAACAAAAAGGATGAGCAGGATCATATCCAGGACGCCAGACATTCCCGGCGTTAATGAATGGAAGGCCGTGGCAGCTCGATCCTGATGCTCCGCAGCCCAGGAAAGTTACGCGGTTGGTGGCGCGCGTGCAGTTGGTTTGCATCTACGACGTACAGTACTAGCACCGAATTTGTGCCCCCACGCAAAAGAAAGGAAGGTGTCGCTTCCTCAACTGTTGTTGATGATGATGATGATTGATCTTTAAGCACAGGACTTGGAGGTTGACTGACATATTTTTTGCGAACGAGAAACATAATTGCCATAC
>Ga0182004_10005244_pt1 | contig 10559 bp, 9 predicted proteins | sample Sormic07211540_1_FD_120479 | JGI IMG/M metagenome (GOLD analysis project Ga0182004, IMG submission 120479) | Endophyte microbial communities from Sorghum bicolor roots, Mead, Nebraska, USA - 072115-40_1 MetaG | ecosystem: Host-associated > Plants > Roots > Unclassified | place: USA: Nebraska...
ACATGTGGGCCTTTCTTCCGTATTTCCTGATAACCCCCTACAGAAATAGACAAACACCAAAACTCGTGGAATTCTGTCAGATAAAACCCTAAGTCTAGATGTTGATTTCATTTGGACCCTTTTCTTTATTTATTTGATAATTAAATTTGATACTTAAGGACCGTCAACACCTTCTATTTTCTAGATGTAAAATGTGGCCATTCTAGGCTTCCAAGACATCCCACCATACCACCTAATCTCTCAAACCTTCCCCATCTCAACTAACCCAACAAAGTGACTGCTAGTAATACAAATATGCAAAACAGTCAAATGCCTCTGATAGTTAAGTTAATGTATTCACCTTAGTAGTTTAATGACCCTATCAAGTGTGTATAACCACAAGGCCCCTTTTATAACACATGAATTTCTTGGAGCCATCTGCACAAAATTGAGCAATCTCCTAAATCTCTTCACTAAAATTTGAACACATGATCATTTGCTACATTTTAAATTCTTTGTTTGGAACTCTTTAAGTTTCTAACCACACTCAGATAGTAATGTAAGCTAGTATTGATTTGTGTTTTATTTTGATTTGTGATATCAGTGAGGCTCGGTCACAAGATAGGATTCCTATATGTTCGCGAAAAAAGATAGGATTCATATATTGTTGGGTAATACCAAATGGGTTCTATGACCAGGTTGTGAAGATTTTGAGTGATGGGTAGATTCATTGTAAAAATGCCAATTTAAAATAAGGTTCACTTGGCAATATTTGAGGGGATGGGGAAAAAATTGAGGACAAATGAGAAAGAAAAAATAAATCACATATTGAAAGTGCATCTAGCCCCCCTTATTGACTTTTGGTTAATTGAATGACAACATAACTAAAAAATTGCTTAGTGTTGAACATGTACCTGAGTATATTTAGTGGTAGACCTAGGAATTTTTTTAGTCTAGGCAATGAACATAGTCTAATGCCTTGTTTAAATCCAAGGTGTAAAGTTTTGGGATGTCAAATCATGGTGTCACATGGAAGTGTTCAAAATAGTAATAATAAAATAAATTACAAAAGTCCTTTACTTCACGGGATGAATTTATTAAGCCTAATTAATTTTTCATTAGCACGTGTTTATAATAGCTTTATTGTAGCACTACATTGTCAAATCATGGACTAACTAGGCTTAAAAAATTCATTTCGCAAAATAATCACAATATGTGCAATTAGTTATTTTTAGTCTATATTCACTACTCCATACATCTATCCAAACATCTAATGGGATAAGGAGTAACCTTTAGAGGGAGGAACTAAACAAGGCCTAAATAACAATCGCTTAAAAACATAGATCACATCACAAGTAAAATATGATAAGTTGACAACCTCACTAGTCTTAATCAAAATCATGTGGAAACACATGTTCACATCATGGATATAGAGTGTAAAATTTTATGAAAAAAATGCACTCATATCCAACTACAAGCATATGACTAGGAGGAAGTTGCATCTATCTAGTCTTGAAATTTTGAAATCATCGAAGAATAGTAGGTTCTTCAAGTGATCTGAATAGTTCTCGCTCAATGTAGCACACCCTCAAGTTGTTGAACCAATCATTGGCAATCTTATTCCACAATTTAGATTTAATAATTTTCATTACTGAGAACAATCTTTCCACAGTAGCAGTTGATACCGGCAATAACAATGCCAATTCAATGAGCTTGTGCACCAGAGGAAAAAACAAATATTTTTCTATTGCAACGATCTTTGTGGCTAAACTTTTCAATGTTTGTACAATTAGCAAGGACAGCATGCCTCTTCACCTAAAGAATATATGTCAAAAATTGTCCCTTATTATTCCATGGTCATGATCAAAGAAATCAGCATCATATGTTTCAGCAAGTCTTGCAAGCTTGTTGGCATCAAACTTGGAGAAAGAGTTACTTGGATCAAGACAAGATAATCACAATAATATCTCTATAGTTGTGTCACTAAACTAATGATTCATCTCAGCACATATTTTGTCAACAACACAAAAAATTTTAGCATGATAATGATGAAGATTAGTGATATTAAATCCATCATGTCTTGAACAACCCCTCATTGGTATCTCTAAAGAAATACCTTGGACTAGAATACTCTTTGTTACACAAAATTGTTTTGCTTCTTCAAACAAGTCATCCCAACCACTTTCTCTTGAGGTGTTCAATCTAGAGTTTAAATAAGAAATAAGCTACATTGCAATAACAATGTTGTAAGTACTAAAGAAAGGAACAGATAACAATCAGTAAGTTCTAAGTATTAAGTACTAATCTCAAGTGCAATAACAATGTTAAGACCCTTTGTTTGAAGGACATGTGAGAGCTCATTTGTAATACCAAGCAACTTTAACATAACCATAGAATAAAAAATAAACTGAAAACACTCCATTTCTATCAAACCAGCTTCTTGATTTGGTACTCTACTATCTTCATGGACTATACACAACATCTCTATCACAAAGTCCCACATTTGAGACAAACAAATCAAAGTTTGATGTGATTCCTATATTGTATCCTAGGTCTAGTAAAGATGGTTTCCTCATTCAAACCTCTTCCTATAGATGCCTCACTAGTTTCAATAAGTTGAAAAGTATTCTAATGATGGTTTTCAAGTAGTGTGTCTCTCCTCTTCCAAGATGTGGTTGTTGTGTTCACAATCAATGAGACATACTCAAAGAAATCATGAATAGATGAGCAACAAATTGCTACATGTCGATGTCTAGACTTGCGGTCTAGGCACTAACGAGTAATATATGTCTGTGTGCCCTTAATCTAGATGGTGATGCAGGAAGAGATACATGAGATTTATACTGGTTCAGGTTGAAAGAGCCTTCCAGTGTGAAGAGGTTACTTGTATTATCCTACATCTGAGATGCTCGTAGTAGGGGTTACAAGTGAGTTGCGAGAGAGGGAGTGTGTCCTAGGTCTCGGCTTGAGGTGTGGCGTGCAAGAGTTAGCTTGTGTTTGTAGTGTGATTCTTTATTAACGTGTATGTTGGTCTATCAGGATCTGTCTCTTGAATGAGGTCCTCCCTGCCATTTTATAGTTTTCAAGGGGAGTGAGGGGATACATGTGTTTGTGTTATAACATCATGGTGTTGATTCGAGGCGTGGGTTGGGGTATGGCACTATACAGGGTGTAAGGTGCTCCAATTTTGCTATAGTTGATTGTGGCCACGGTATGGATGCTCCTGTTGTTCGGTCCAAGCCATGCTGATGTTGTAGACAAGACGCTCATTTATGTTCTTGCCATGCCAACCCCAATTCCTCATCTAGGTTATCCTTTGAGGCCTCTTCCCATAACTTGCGTCTAGGAATTCTGAGAGTTTTTGTGGATGCAATGGTTAGGATTTGACGCTACCCATTCTACATTACTCGCCCGTAGGTATAGTGACAGGGGGCAGGTGCTGCAGTGACGGGAGTTGATGGCACAGTACGTGTCATGCCCTGCTCTATATGCCATGGTGCAGATCTGAGGACACGTCCTGTGTCTCATCCATCATATGATGGTTGTTCGGCATGTGCAAGAAGCCTGAAGTGCTTTATTTGGGGGAGGGCGCCCGAGCTTGCGCTCGGGCGAGGTGGAAGTCCTTTGAGGCCTGGTCTCGGGCGAGATGGAAACCATCCTAGGCTTGGCCTTGGACAAGACAGAAACCATCCGAGGCTTGGCCTCGGACGAGACGGAAACCATTCTCTTGCCGCTTGAGGCCTTCCCTAACATGAGGCGGAATAGTTCTTGTTCTAAGACCTAGTTTAGAGATGTTTTTAGGTGGCTCAGTTGTCCTCCTTTGCAAGGCTAGGTAATTAGGCCCTGGCCTTCGTATTGCTTTGAAAAGGAGATCTAGGTTTTGATGGCATCAGTTTGGGTACCCTGGTTTACGGTACCCGACACTACAGAAACAACATCTAGTTGCAATTGATGGGCAAAATAGTGGACATAGAAGGCATATGGGTTTTCATCTAGAATCTTTTTCTATAAGCCACCAAATTTACCTCTCATATTTGAAGCTCCATCATATCCTCACCCCCATATATGAGAAATAAATAGCTTGTGCCTGTCAAGAACTCCAAATAATTTTGTGTTTATTGAATCAGTTGTAGTTTCTCTAACATGTACAAGTGCAAGAAATATTTCAATGACATTCCCTTTAGCATTCATAAACCCGACAAACAACATGAATTTAATTATTTAAATAAAATAGCAGTAAGCCTAAAACTACAATAGCACATCTCTAATACAATGAATTAGCTACAAACCTTAAAACTACCCCCATTTGCTCTTTAACTGAAATGTCTCATTATTCATCAATAAGAACAAAGAACTTTCTATCACCAATCTCTCCCACAATTGCTTCAGTAATTTCTTCAGCATAGCATCTTGCGAGATCCTTTTGAATTTTATGTGAAGTCATCTTGCAATTTAACCAACCATGATCATAGGCAGATCTGACTTCTTCATGGTTATCTTCCAAAAAACAATCAACTCAAGAAGGTTTCCTTTGTTCAAAGAAGAAGAAGACTCATCATGCCCAAGAAAAGCTAGCCCTTGCTTTAAGAGATATCTTGAACAATGTAAAGTAGAAGTTAAACAAATTTGATACAATTATTTTGATCATTTACTAGCTTTGTTCAATACACTCAATTTTGTCTTTGATTTTTAAAATCATTGCATTTTTTAACACACTTATTGTGAGCACTACCCACTCCACCAACATGTTTAGGTAATGCGTTATATGCATCTTTCCAATCTCTCCAACCTTTTTTACTAAAAATATCATGACCAAAATGTTCTGCCCTTCCCGGTTGCTTGAAAAGAAAGCAATAAAAAAGCAAAAATCAGCATCTCTGGACTCACTATATTCTAGCCAATTATATTTCTTATACCATGATATAACAAAGCCTCTAGAATCACTAATCCCAAATTGTGTGCGGGGAAAATCAAATGTGTTGGTTGTGTAGGAACCTTCAGTATATATGCTCTTCTAGCTTGGTCTTGTATTTCAGGAGCAGACTCATATTTGTTTTCTAAGAGTCAGATCACAGAGAATTTCATTAGAAATCAAGCTCACTGGATACATTGCCAATGTTTGGCGCTGACTATGGTTGCCAATGATCTAGATTTGGTATTTCATCTTCATGTTGCTGATCTATGTTTGATTTTCTTCTAGTTTCATGACTTCCACCATGAAGATTCCTCATATCAACCAAAAATATCTCATTCCTGAAACAAATTTTAAATTTATTTTAAGATTTAAGCACTAAACATAAGCAATCAAACAAATCATCAACTACCAAATTGTGCCCAAATTTACATGATTGGCTAAGTTTCCTTTGCTTGTCTATTTGCTACAAATTGAGAAGATTGATGCTATGAGGGAAAAGGGATGTTGCCCTTCTCGACGATGCAGCGCTATGACACCCTATGGACGTCGCTCTGATACGGATTATAGCAAGGCCATGGACTACCATTCTTCCCCTTATAGAGAAAAAATAGTTCTAAGGTGAAGTAGAAATAAGAAAGGCCAAGGATAGAAGGCAGGAGAAGCATAGGTGTTGACACTTCTTAACACAATTATTATAAATAGACTTTTAAACCTATTCCTAGCAATGGCGTCAAAATTACTTTACATCACTTAAGCTAAGTTGTCATCCCCAACATGATGTAGAAGTGCTCGTATTAAATGTATATGCTTTTCTAGATAATAAATAAATAAAGGATCCACAAGCGCACAGATAATACTGATGGTGCTCTACAATCCTTATAATCAGGAGAACTAGAGAGGACTCAATAGGACTGTCACTCCCGCAATCTACGTCGCGATCCGAACTATAAGGGGTAATCATAGATAAATATAGTCTAGGCACCTCGCCTACACAATATCTACCACTCACCTATTGACACAATGAGCAAGCGCTATACGATCCTATGCATAAACATAGATCTAATCTAACTACGCTAAGCATATAATCAAAGTAGACTAATAACAATATAATTGAGAACACAAACAAATAGAATAAAGTCAATTCTGATATAATCAAATAGATCAAAGTCATATTCATAGTAGCAAGAACTAATATGAATATCACACAGAAGAATAAGAAATTACCAAGAATGAAGATAGATTCAGACTCCAAGCTAGGCTTGACTCCTTATATATCTATTCCTATGTAGCTATGCTATGAAACTATATGGAGCTCTAATTGAGATGGTGACTCTAGGCTTCTCTGAATTCTCTCTATCTGAATTCCTCGGAGAATAATGAATTCCTCCTCTCCAGGGGGGTCAGGGTTGTATTTATAGCATCCTAGGAAGCACCATGGCCCTCGAATCAAACCGACCTTGATGGATGGCCAAGATTACTCCATAAAGGCAGTGGGGGCATGATCTGTGAGGTTGCACCTGATTGGTGCAGGTGGCTGGGTGGCCGCCCTTGACAGGTGGGCGCCCGCCCCTAGCTGGCTACCAGGTGGGCCCCACTTTGCAGGGTCACCTTCTCATGTCTTCTAGAGTATTCTTGAGATACCGACGAGGTCTTCTCTCTATGTAATTCTGATATGTGGACCTCCTTTTCTTCTTATTCTGATAACCTGCAGAAATAGACAATCACCAAAAATTTGTGGAATTCTATTAGTGATAACCCCTGTAGCTAGATGATATTCTGATTTTAATCCTTTCTCATACTATGTTGACGGTTAAAAAGAGTACTTATCTACCGTCAACAAACTCCCCCAAGCTACCTTTTGCTCGTCCTTGAGTAAAGATAGACTTAGTGATGGATCAGGAGTTGCTACAATACTTTCACCCCTCACGAGTACACATGCGTTCAAATAAGGACTCTCCTCCAAATTAGAGAGAACTATTCTAACTCATGACTCACCCATATTACCTTTCACCATGGGGCTTATAGCTATCACTTAGGTCTTGAGTAGTTGAAAGATAGAACGGTTAAGTCGAGCATTATGCTTCTCGCTCTTTGATCAACTATTACTCTAGAGTTTTTACAAGATTTTTAAATAAAACTCAGAGATTCCTTGTATGACCCTTAGAAGTGTCTCATTTGTGGTATTTTTGGATCCTCTCCAAGGCAAGTGTAAATTATGCCTTCTCTCTTCTCTCAGAATATGTGGTATTTGTAGGACTAAGGAATAGTTGCCTTCTCTCTCACCCTACTTCTAATTGGCTTATGTGGAGCTCATAGGTGGGAAAGACAACTCAAACCTACTTGCATATATTGCATAGTTAAACCGTGGATCTAGATAAACTAATTATACAATCAAGTCATATGTGCATATGAGTGCAATGAATGAATGATAAGAATGATAGCGATAATGAGGGGTGATGACTGATGGTGAATATCTAATTCTACATTTGCTCCATGGGGATAACATACCTCCCTAATCTAAAAATAAGGACTTAGTTGTTTTTCTTTTTCTTTTTAGACTTTTGTCCTCTTTCTTTTCTTTTCTCTCTTCTTTTTTTATAAATTAGCCAACCCTTTTAATGCACTGATAGCAGTAGGGAGTATTAACTGAAATAACTAGAGCCTTATTGGATAAGTAGAAAAAATATATAATGGCAACGAGTGTTTTTGGGTGTCTTCTCCTAGTATGTAGAACATTTTCTTAGTAGTTGTGGAATGTGTATGGGTGAATGCATACTTCCAGGGTAGGAGCAGCATAGGTGTGTGTCTCTAGGATAGAAATAGCATAGAGTGTAGTGCATATATGTGGGTGGTACTTCTAGAAACAGAAGTAGCACATAGTGAATGTGGTAAAGTGGATATAAGTGGTTGCATACTTCTGAGGATAAAAGTAGCTAAGATCAATGGATGGAGAGCACATAATATTGACTTTAACTACATGACTAGTTTCTTAGGGTCAACACAACTTAACTATACCCTCAATGCTTATAGGATGATATATATATAAGTGGGAGGATTTTCTAATCTAGTAAGCATGAGTATTTGGCTGTGGTAGGAATTTTGAACTCTCATCATAAAGGAACTCATCATGTAGCAATTTTAAAATTTTCAAATTAAATTCTTTAGAACTCTAGTATCTCTAGGAGCAAGACTAATAGTAGCTGAAAACCTTCCCATATCATATCCGTCAACTACTTAGATTTAGATCAAGCATTCGCTACCCACAAGTTTTAGGCTCAGAGTAAAGTCTTAAGTCTATATAGTTGTGACTAAAACTCAAGAGAGTACAAGGTTGAAAACTAGGTACTTGTTAGGAATTACGGCAGAGCAACTATTCATCATCTCCATATAAAAATGTGTTCAAGAGGTTCATTTTAACAGATTCATTAAGAACTCTCCTTAGCTAGCAAGATCAATTATGAAAAATAAACTTTTACTGGGTTTCTTAAGTTATTCATCTTTTTACCTTATCATAACACACTAGGAATAAATAAGTAAGGGATACTTAGCTCGGTATACGGGGGTGGCTCTCCCCCAAGCTGAATGTTGACATAGTCTACTGAGGTTGCTGATGGGAAGTGAAGGCACACTGATCCTCCTGGAGTGTCGTGGGTACTTGCTGTCACAAGCAGCACTTGACTGGTGTGGACAACACTCTAACAGGGGACAAGATGTCCTTCTACCTATTAGCTCTTCTTGATCCTTTAAAGCCTGTGAAGCTCAAATAGACAACAAAGCTTATGGAATTGATTATGTGTTAGTGATAAACCTCTAAGCTTTGGGAGTCTAGAACTTTCTTATACCCATTTATATTTTAATAGGATCAATATATTTTTATACTTTTTATATTTATGGTATGCAGATAGGGAAATAAATATACTAAAATTTATTTTTATGCCACCACAATAGATGAATGTGTGAGCTACTGCATCACACATTAAATACATGGGACTTAGCATTTTTTAGATACAATGCAAAACATATTTTTATTTTTTTTCTAATGCAGAAAAAATAAAGATATGACTACTAATACATTCAACAAAAATAAATATGCTAAAATAAAATGTAGATAAATACCAAGTTACCTCTTGGCACGATGTTCGGTGATTTTAAGTCCTCTGAATAGGACCTTCTTGATCACTCAATGATCGAGTGGCGCATCGGACGGCACCACAGGTGCTATGTCCTGTGCAGAAATTAATTCTGAATTTACCTCTAGTTTACATACCTGCCCTGTAGGTGATGGTGATTTGGAAGAGAGTGTCTAGAATCACTATCTCTTCTTCTGCTGGTACCTCCCCTTTGATGGCATTCTCCTCGTTAGGGTATCGATCATTGAATCTTGAAACCTTTCCTTCATAGTCGGCCCATCCATCTACAACATTCTTCTTCTTCTGGTGATGGGTACTCTGCCTTCTCCTTGACCTATTCTTCTTGGGCTCCTCATCAATTATATAATTACTATTGAAATGATGGCGTACCTTTTCTGAGGGAAATTTGAAATGGATCTCTCATGTTCCAATGTAAATGATGACCCTGGTGGTGTTGAGGAACGGTCTTCCTAAGATGATGGGTGGATCACACTCATCGTCACCCATGTCGATGATGAGGAAGTCAGTGGGGACGTAGTGGTCATCGATCTAGACATGAATGTCTTTGGCTATCCCTTGCACAAAGCGAAAGGACTAGTCCGCCAATTGTAGCTGCACATAGGTGGGGTCGCATAGTACCATATAGAAATTCATATGTTACCTTAGCCATAATGTTGACGCCCAATCTGGTATCATAGACAATGTTGTAGAAGCAACATCTGTTGATGGAGCATAGAATAGTCGGGACACTTGGGTCGTCTTTCTTGATCAGATGCGGGGACTTGAGCAGGTGGTCATACTCCCTGTGGACTGTAGTGACCATCCTTGCTATCTCTGTCTTCAGGGCCTTCTTTTTGCCCTTATTCTTGGTCTTGGCATTGCTCTTGTTCCTACTATCGATGATTTCCTTTTGTACAGGGAATAACAGTGCCCTGTTCTTGAAAGAAAAGGCTTCTCTATTGCCCTTAAAGTGAAAGTAATCATGGCAGTGCTAGCATAGATAATGGCTCTGGCAGTGTTCAAGAATGGTCATCCCAAAATAATAGGCGACTTCTCATTAGTGCTAGTGTTCACTACCATGAAGTTTGTAGATATGTACGAGTTGCCTACTTGCACACAAATCTCTTCCAAGATTCCCATGGGGTAGCAGAGTGACTGGTTTGCAAGCTACAAACACATGGTTGTGTATGATAAAGGAATATTGAATAGTTTTTCATATATCACCTTAGGCATGATGTTGATGCTTGCACCAAAGTCACAAATTGCCTCATTGAATTTTGTACTTCCAATGGAGATCGGAATAATCGGCTTCCCTGGATCACCTTTCTCCATTGGCAGAGTCGAGTCAATCCATGTTCCTCTCAGAGCGTCACTCTAGTAGCTTCCTACATTAAAGATGTCTACAAGATTTGCAGTTTCTGATTCTCCCTGTTGTCTAGGAATCTTACCTTGGTCGTTGATGAAAACAAAGTGAGCAAGCTATTGCAACTGAGATTCTAGCATCTTATTAAAGCTAAGCTGATTCTTGATAGCAT
>Ga0182004_10005245_pt1 | contig 10558 bp, 14 predicted proteins | sample Sormic07211540_1_FD_120479 | JGI IMG/M metagenome (GOLD analysis project Ga0182004, IMG submission 120479) | Endophyte microbial communities from Sorghum bicolor roots, Mead, Nebraska, USA - 072115-40_1 MetaG | ecosystem: Host-associated > Plants > Roots > Unclassified | place: USA: Nebraska...
GCTCAACAAGTGGCACTTCATTAGGCATGCCCTCGCCATCCATGTTAATTGCAGGAGGCATCTCATTCCTCTCCACTCGACTGCCCACTATCATCATAAATTTTACCAATTGAGATGCCCTTAGCAAGCTGCAGAGCTGATCGTCTGAAATTAACTTGCATTGCCAATGCATCCGTTTCACAACCCAGAAATATGCCTACTTGTTGTTGTCCCATGTAAAGTGCGAAGCAATATCCCTTTCTAGATTAATGATTGAATACTTTTCTGAATCAACAACCCAGCCTACATCCCTACCCCTATTGTAGATCTTTTTACCCTGTATAGTACTAAAGTGTGAGTTGACAGTGACCTCTATTCTACAAGCATTCTTTGGATCAATCCTGTAACATGCAGCTCAAAAAAACATGGAACAAAGAAAAAAGGTCCAATTCACAAAAATACAGGCAAAATAGATACAAATAGGAAGAATAGAGTGTCAAAGGAGACTACTATTCTAGAATTTTAGTAGCGCTCATCTTGTCTCAAATCAACAATCCCTTGTCACATCACTACAAAATCGCCAAAACGTAGGGTTTAGACCATGGAAGAACAGCACAAGAAGAACACAGAGGAGGGAGAAGGGCGCACCATGGAGGAACATCATGAGAGTTGCCACCACTGTCGTCGTCGCCGAGGGAAGAGGAGCGTCACCGCCGACGAGAGGAGCGCCGCAGGAGGTCGCAAGCTCGCGGCCAGGCGGTTGGTGCGAATATTTTTGCATGCGTGCACGTACAGCCTGAATGAAGGCTTCCTTTTGCATTCCTGGGCCTCAAAGCCAGGAAGCCTTCATGTTTGCCTTTGTTGGATCCATTTTTTATTATGTTTTACCTCTTCAACTAATGTCGTTAACGACTATGTTTTACCTCTTCAACTAATGTCGTTAACGACAATGGTAGAAACCCGCTGAAGTGAAACCTTTCAATGGTAGTTTTCAACAACTCGATCTTTTAGTGGTATTTTTCTAAAGATGCAATCTTTTAATGGTAGTGAGCTAATCTTCTCCCCTCTGCAAATGGTTGTTATCTAAAAATAAAATAAAAATCTCTGCAAATGGAGGAATTAGATGTGGTGTTCGTTGGGCACATTTTTTTTGATTTAGACTCACTTTGATTCCTGTTTATGCAGTGAGCAAGCGACGCCGGTTGGCTAGGCAGGGGCAGATCATTGATTCTGTTGTCCACGAATGCAAAGTACACTATGAGCAAATCAAGGACAGCTACATTGACAGGCCTGTCTGCTCCAATGTTTTCTCCGCTAGTGGCCGTACGTGGCAGGTTAAGTTCTTTCGTGAGTCAGACCTGGCTAATTACCGCGAACTCATTGTCCTCCTTGAGCTGGTGAGTGCATCTGCTGAAAGCATTTATGCCATGTTTGAGGTGTTCTTACTGCACAGGGATGGCTAGCCACGTGTTATGGCTGCATGCAGGGGAGCATCTTACACACCTTTTGACCTTCATCTGTTCCAAGATGGCTCTCGTGAATCCACGATGCACAAAATTTTTCAGAAAGATGGACATTTCACCTTTACATGTGTTGTCATGGTTGTTTGTAACAGATCTATTCCTGTGCCAGCTTCAGAAATAGGAAAACATTTTGGCTCACTGTTTGATAGTTCAGATGGGACAGATGTCTCATTCATCATTGGAACCGAGACAGTCCATGCACACCGAGCAGTGCTTGCTGACCATTCGCCAGTTTTCAAAGCATAGCTCTTTGGCCATATGGCTGAGTCCACAATGTCGTCCATCCCCCTACGCGACATTACCCCTTCAATATTCAGAGCCATGCTTTAGTTTGTTTACACAGATGCCTTCCCAGGAGCTGACTTTCTCGGGGACTCTCCTTCTTAGATGGTGCAGCATCTGCTAGCTGCGGCTGATCAGTACGCATTGGAGCGGCTTAAGCTTATGTGTGCGTAGAAATTGTGGGAAGGGGCATATGTAAACACGGTTGCTGGATACATTGTGGTGTAATGTACAACTGCCTGGAGTTGAAGAACAAGTGCATTGACTTCTTTGCATTAGAGGATAATTTCAAGAAGGCTGTGTTGACTGAGGGTTTTGTCAAGTTGGGTCAGGAGTTCCCTTCAATTATTGATGACCTACGACAGAAGATTTGGGTATGATGACCTACAATAGAGGAAGGTTTTATCACAGATCAGATTCAGATGCCCAAGGCTAGAGGCATGAGGCGAGGTCTAGGTTGTCACATGGATCAGGTCCAAAGTTATGGAGGACATGGTTCAGATCTGGTGTGAAGCTATGGAGATTATGAACACTAAGTAGCCTAGTTTTGTTCATGTCTCTTTATCATCTTAGGTCTTGTTTTGTCCTGAATCTGGGCTTTGTCATAAATCTTTTTTTTTGGGAGCACTTAACAATGTATTCACATCAGTAATGTCTAGTCTTTTCAAGCCTGTTGTGCGTATCTAATCATTGTACATAACTGGAATTACACCCTATTTGTTTGGTAAGATGGTTGCAGGACACAGAGCTGGTACATTTTGGCTTCGTATATAGCTACTCGAAGTTCAGTTTCAGTATACAACCGGATTTTGATTTTATTATATGTTGACTTATTCAGAAATGTGGTTATTTTAACTCTATGTTGACTTTAAGGCTGATTTGTTGATTTCATAGATATGTTGATGTTAATACAGTTGTGTTGTTTTTAGGAATATGTTGTTCTATATGAAAAATGTAGCTTTGTTATGAGATGTTTCGCTATACAAACGAATGTTGCTTTTAGATCTACGTTGACGTTAATACATAGATCTATGTTTTCTACATCCATAGCAAGTGTTGGATGGGTTTGGCAAAAAAAAGCCAAATGAATATGATAAATATGAATAATCAGACAATCCTCTATTGTCTGATTTGTAGTTTTAGTTGTAACTATCTGAAACTTATAAACTCAACATACATATCTTAGGACTTGGGTCACATTGGAGGGTGGGATCATACATAGGGCACAAGTGCAGTGGGTGGTATGGCTTGAAAGAGACTAATATGTTAGCCAAGTTCATTCCAATGCTTACAAGTTCAAAACATGCCTCATCGCGAGGATGGCGGAGTTGGAGAAAACTTAAATTTGTATGCTGCTTAATTACGTTACATTGTAGAGGAATTGAAACTGTCTCAACGTACGAGTATGAGGCTATTGCCTATTCGGCAGTTCCAAAAAAATCAATGTGGTTGCGCCTAAATGATGATAGAACCTCGCTAAACATATGACAGAACATTGCTAAAAATATGACAAAATATCGCTAGTAAACATGACAAAACATCACTATTAACATGATAGAACATCGCTACACATATGAAAGAACATCGCTAAACACATGATAGAATATTGTTAGAAACATATTATAATATAACTAAACACATGATAGAACATCGTCAAAAAACATATTAGAACATCGCCTAATATATGATAGAACATGATTAAATAAATAATAGAACATCGCTAAAAACATAACTAGAAAAAGAAACAAAATCATGTTTGAAGAAAGGACATAAAAGATAATAAGAAAAGGAAAGGAAAGAAAAGAAAAGAAAAGAAAAAAATGAAAGAAACAGAATAAAATAAAAAGAGTAATAAAGTATAGCATAAAACAAAAAGAAATATATAAATAAAAAAGAAAGATTACATACCTAGTACGTACCTCATAGGCTGCACGTGAGCTCGCTCGAGAAGCGCGAGAAAACTCCCGCCCTCTGCTCGGACGGCATCTTTGGTCCGGCCGCTCGGACGGCAAGTTACAATCAACATACTTGCTAATAAGGCAACAGATTTCTAAAGGCAACACCGATAGTCCATTCTGGCTGGCACATTGCTCGTCCATTTTGTCTCAGCAACATCTCTTAAAACCGCTATATTTTTATATAGATCAATACATGTGTATTAAGGTCAACATAGAGTTACAATAAACGTACTTATGAATAAGTCAACAGATTTCTAAAGGCAACATCGATAGTCTGTTCTAGCTGACACAGCTCTGGTCCGTTTTGGCTCAGCACCATCTCTTAAAAATACTACATTTTCATACACATCAACACATGTGTAGTAAGGTCAACATAGAGTTACAATCAACGTACTTATGAATAAGTCAATAGACTTCTAAAGGAAACACCGATAGTGTGTTGCTAGATTACCGTTTCATACTTATGAATAAGTCACAGATTTCTAAAGGCAACACCAATAGTCCATTCTAGCTGGCACAGTGCTTGTCCGTTTTGGCTGGCACAGTGTTGGTCCGTTTTCACTCAGCAACATCTCTTAAAAACGCTACATTTTTTATACAAATCAACACATATGTAGTAAGGTCAACATAGAGGAACAATCAACGTACTTATGAATAAGTCAACAGATTTATAAAGGCAACACCGATAGACCGTTCTAGCTGGCAGCCTGGCACATTGCTTGTCCATTTTGGCTAGCACAGTGCTGGTCCATTTTGGCTCAGCAACATCTCTTAAAAATGCTATATTTTCATACAGATCAACACATGTGTATTAAGGTCAAGACAGAGTTACAATCAACGTACTTGTTAATAAGTAAATAGATATCTAAAGGCAACGCCGATAGTCCGTTTTGACTTGCACAGTGCTGGTCTGTTTTGGCTTGCACAGTGCTAGACCGTTTTGTTTCAGCAACATCTCTTCAAAATGTTACATTTTCATATAGATCAACACATGTGTATTAAGGTCAACATAGAGTTAAAATAGTATGGAGTGTGCTCATTTTCTTTCCCTGTCTCCTCTCTCGCGCAGTCGCGCTCGACAATGGCTCGGGCGGCGCCGGCGTGCGCTCCATTCTATCACAAGGTAAGCCATGGCGGCTTGGGTTTGACCTCTACCCTAACCATACATGGGGAAAGATTTGTGAGCCCACAATACTATTATAAATTGAAGATAGCTGAAGATGCCGCTGCAGAAGTTGCTTATCTATATTTCATAGGAAGTAAGTTCTAAGTTTCTATAATAGCGAATGGTGATGTCATTTATGTTTAAATAGTTTGTTGTTAATATAGTTCAACATTATGCTCAGAGGCAGGCATGCGGAGAATACCTATGATTTTGATAATGAGGTCGTGTGCTACATACCACCAAAGAAGGGGAACCAGGTCAGGAAGAGAAAGGATAGAGCACCTGCTGTTTTGGGGTGTCGGTCAAATAACTAGTGAACTTAGGTTGACAGACCAGAGGGGAACCAAGGCAGGAAGAGAAAGGCTAGAGCACCTGTTGTTTTGGGGTAGCGGTTTGCATGCTGCTTAGTTAAGTTACATTGTATGAGGAATTGAAACTGTTTCAAAGTATCAGAGTACAAGGCTATTGCCCATTCGGTAGTTCCAAAAAAAAATAAAAAAGAAAAGAAAATCAATGTGGTTGCGCCTACATGATCTTATGTAATCTGAGTACGTAAACCGTCGCGTTAGCTCTGCGGTTGCGAAACAATATAAGTGCATAGAAACAGTCCGCCACTTCATATTTTCTTTTGAACCCTTGATGAAAACTAAGGTGGCGCCATTGCTGACTATATTCCACTATGAGTGATTCGGGAGAGCCTTCCAGTAAGCGTTTCAGGGAGGACGATGCTGGCAACGTTTCTTAGATCTGCTGCTTGGCCCCAACGCCAAGCAGTAGAATTCGCCGGTGCATCCTACAGGGCATGAAAGCAGATTCGAGGAGTTGTCTTGGAGCACAGTGTTGTATGGAAAAACTTGCCATTGGAGATGTGTCGGTGTTTTCCCCCGGGGGGTCACACCAATGAGTAAATTTTGTATGCGTGCTCCCTTTTCCGGATGGTGATGCAAAAAGACACAAAGATTTATCCTGGTTCAGGCAAGAGAAGGCCCTACGTCCAGCAGGGGGGGGAGAATTTGTATTATTCTGTACCTAAGTGCTTGTACAGGGGTGAATACAAGCGTGGTATGGATGAAGATGGGGTGAGTTTGCTCTACTACGTATGGCTTGTATGTTGGGTGATAGTGTATTGCCCTCCGTATCCGCTCCCGGGCCTCCCCTTTTATAGTTCCAAGGGGAGACCTAGGGTACATGTATAGGAGCCAGAGTAGGGGTCGATAGAGGTGTGGCGCGCTGACCTACTCGAGGCTTCCGTACCGGCGTGGTTTCGAGCCATCTTGTCCCGGTAGCTTGATGATGATTACGCGTGCTCCGGTATCCCGCTCTACGCGCCGCCCTGGGCTGGTTTATCTGTTGCATGCTTGTACGTCGCGGCAGCATCCGCGTCGGAGTGGTCGAAGTGCTGTCACTTGACGCCCGACCCTTCTCTAGGAAGGAAACGTGCCTACTCGAGGGTCTGGTGCTGTATAATGTCCTGCCAACCAGAGCGCTGACCTTAGACGTCTCGAGGGGGGTCTTGATTAGACGTTCCGACCCACTCCCTGCGTCCTGCCATGTTCTGGCTTGTTTGGCGGGGAAGGCTGCAAAAAGAGTGACGGGATGGGTGCCTGTTCCCCATCACGCTTCCCATGACTAGCGAGTTAGGTGAGAATGCGACAGGCGCATTAAATGCCCGGGCTCCCGTGCCCGTGTCAGGCGGCGGGTGGCGTCCTTGCGCTCGACGCCTTCTAATTCGCTCGAGCCTGTTTCCGCATTCGACGGTAGCCGACGCTCGAGCCCTGATCGATTCGCAGGATGTTCTTTCCGTGTTCGAGACTGTGACCGTCGAGGGTCGTACGCGTGACCGGGTAGAGCATCGAGTTGGAGGCTTCGACTTGCGTACGGGCATTCTCGTCATGCACATTAGTTAGGGTACCCCTTACTGATATCCTCGACAGTAGCCCCCGAGTCTCCATTTGAGCGCTTGCGCTCGAGTGGAGGCTATATTTTTGTGATCGAGGTTCCGTGGGGGCGCGCGAGCGACCCCGCGGGGGTAGCCCCCGAGCCCTTGGAGGAGTTTTTGACTCCTTCGAGGGTTATATCGCCTAATTTGCAGAAACACTCTCGACACCTGTGGTGGGAGGCTCTGATTGGCTTGTTTTGCGCAGGTGTTTCGACGTACTCTCGATAGAGCGAGTGTCATCCACCCCAGATTGAGCTCTTAGTGGGTGATCCAAGTGAGAACCTGTGCCCCTTTCGAGGGGGTCAGCTGTAGCCTGGAGGCGTTCTCATAAAGCGGGGTCGACGTGGTCGGGGATGCTGGTCTCGTTCGATAGAGACCAGTGGCCCGATGCCTCCCTTCGGGGGATTCCTCTCAACTGTCTCGACCCTACCCTGGACATCCCTAGCGAGTTCCCGAGGCGGGCCTCGATTTTCGACCACTCGCTGGGCATCCCTGACTCTGGTACTCCAGATCAGCTGTCGAACCCATTCGGTGGGTCAGCCCGCGACCTCTCGAGATTTTAGCTGTGACGAACGCGTTCCTTGGCTTACGAGGGAAGGAATGGGCAGTGGCGGTTCGCCTTTTTGGCCCGTTGGGCACGCCGTTTTAGGCAGGAGCTGTTGATGTACTGAACCGGTGTGGAATTCGTAGCGTCCCATCTGTTAAAGAGGTGAGGACCGTTAGACGGCGCATTTATGGGAAGAGTTACCGTATCTATCGGATCTGTCCGTTGGCGGCCCGCCGTTTATAAATGCCCCATGGTCTCGTTGCCGTCGCTCCTTCCGCCTTCTGCATTCGTCCTTGCCCCAGCTCCCCTGCCATTCCTTCCGCGCGCGCACCCTCGAGCAGTAGCAAGTTCGCCTTTCCCCCACCCGAAAATGCCTGTGAGACTTGTCGCCGCCGATGATTGGCGCCCGCCGTCGATGACGGAGCGCCGGCTGTTGGAGCTTGAGAGGGAGGGGCTCCTACGCCCCCGCACTTCGTCATCGCGGCCGGAATGGATTGCGCCGGCGACGGACCATCGGGAACCCAGGCCACCCACGGGCTATGTGGTCTCCTTCGCCAAATTCCACCGCCACGGCCTAGGCGCTCCTCCGAGTCGCTTCATGCGGGCGCTCTGCCACCAATACGGGGTGGAGCTCCAGCACTTCTCCCCAAACGCCATTACCGTCGCGGCGGTCTTTGCCACGGTGTGTGAAGGTTACTTGGGGATGATGCCCCACTGGGATTTGTGGCTCCACCTGTACCGGGGCGAGCTTTTCAATGCTCCCACCGGGACTACTGGTGTGAGGAAACCCGTGCGGGCTGGGTGCCTCAATCTGGTGCTGAAAACCGGCAAGACGGAGAGGCCGCGCGAGTACATCCTGGTGGGATTGTCATCGAACCACGCCGGATGGGACTCCCAGTGGTTCTACTTGCGGAACGATGACGGCCTCCTTCCTGCCTACACCGGCCGTTTGATCTCGGAGCGCCCGGAGAACTGGACGTACGGCGTCGTCCAAGTCCACCAGTCGCGACTCGACCCCCTCCTCAACGCCTTGAAGAAATTACACATGGAAGGCCTGACCGCAGCTCTCGTCCTCTTGGCCGTCCATCATCGCAGGGTTCTCCCGTTGATGTCTCGGCCGCGGAGGATGGACGAGATGGGTCCCGGCGTCTCGTCCCGGGATCTCGAAGCGTGCCGGATGTCCAACGAGGCTCCAGCGGACGATGAGGTCACGGCCCAGGTCAGGGCGGCTGTCGCTGGTGACTTCAAGACGGAGCATGTCAACGGCTTCCCTATGAGACCCGACGTGGGGTCAATTGACCTAGTAAGTTCTTTTCTTACACATGGCTTCGATTCTGGATTTTCTTCGATCCCTCTTTAAGCTTGTCTTTGCTCTCGCAGGGACCGATCGACGTCCGATCCTCGAGTACTCCAGTAAAGGAGGACGAGGTCGATCGCGACAAGCGACGCCAGTCCGCAGAAAAGCAGAAGTCCGCAAAGGACTCGGAAAAGAAAAAGGAAAAGAAGAAGAATCTCGATCGCCAAGCGTTAGAGGCGCGTCGAGCAAAGTCCAGGCAAAGGGGGGAGCCTGAAGAAGAATCCCCCAATGAGGATGATGGCGATGATGATGGCAATGATAGCTACGATTCGGAGGGAATGGCGTCCCGTCTCGACCGGATCCTCGAGGGTCCGCCTCGTGCCGACGCCGACGCCCCGCGGACGGGAGCGTCAAAGGAGGGATCAGGCGGGTCTCTTGAGAGGCAGCAGAGGGAGTCGTCCCCTCGCCGCTCCCGTGCTGAGATCCCACCCACGCTGGCTCAAAGTAGGTCCGTTCCGCGCCCCCAACCTCCCCCTGCGCCAAAGGCGGGTGACCGGGCCAAGCCCCAGTCGACGGGGCCGTTGACCCATGGCCGTGCCGCGGCCTCCGGCAAGGGGGAAACAAGCCGCAGGAGCTCTAGCCCTGGCGCTCGCCAGGTGGGAGATGCCGAGCCGTGGCCTGTGCCCGCTTGTGAGGGGCCTGGAGCCTCAACGCGGGGCGGTTTAAGGCCTGCCGGTCGAGGTACCGGTAGGCGGGCCGTCCTCCCTGTGGGTTAAGGTATTCGACACTATGGTTTTCATCTTCCTATGTCTTTATGTTTTCTCGTGTAACGGCTTCTTTCATGCCCGTTTAGGTTGAAGCGGACGCTCGAGCTGGCCCAGCTCTCATTGGCCAAAAAGCTTAAATTGGGAGTGGCCTCTAAGGATTCAGGTTAGTGGCCCGTTCCCGTCGTTATGGGAGTTGTGCTACTCTTACGTCGATCATCATGACGAATGACCTTTGCTTTTGTGTGTTTGATAGGATCCTCCATCCCTCGACCGCCGACTGGTGCCGAGATCGCCCCGCCCCGTCCCCTGGTGGGTGAGTCCGCCCCGTCGTCGCTAAAGCGGGTCGAGGCATCTCACCCCCAAGGGCAGGAGGGAGCCCCCGAGCCTCCCCGATCTGGGGTCGTGGGGGATCCTATCACTATAAGTGATGGGTCTGGTGGCGACGGGTCTTCGAAGGATGCTCGTCCTATGGACGAGGAGGCCCAGACCTCTCACGTCACGAAGCGGACACCCTGGCCTGTCGGGCTTCGCTCCGTCGAGGAGCAAAGGAAGGAGGGAGAGGAGCGCGAGCGGAAGACACAGAAGCAGCCGCAGGAGGAGCAGCGGGTACAGCAGAAAGAAGGAGAGGAAGGGCATCCGCCAGCAGGTCCCCAGCTCGAGGAGCTGCTGGGGTAGGACCGTCAACAAGAGCTACAGGAGCTCTAGGAGCAGCAGCAGGGGTGCCAGCAGCTGGAGGAACTGCTCGAGCCTCCTTCTCACAATCCGCCCCAACCAGTGCCACCAGTGCCGCAAGAGCCTAGGGACCGGGAGGAGGGTCTGCCAGTTTACGGTCCTCCGACCCCAACGTGGCTCCGTCTCGGGGCGCCCGCCTCGTTCCCAGCAGAGTCGGGGCGAGCGGACGGCGTGGTGGCGCTCGCCTGCATGATGCGCACCCCCGTTGATCCTCAGTCTCAGATGAGGCGCACGATCTACGGCATGGACGGAATTGCTCTGGGGTTCCTCTGGGAGCATCGGTCGTGGGAGGACCGCATCCCCGCCGAGGAAGATAAGATCGGGACGTCGGGCGGTGATGGCGGCAGCGAGACCGGAACCTAGAAGACA
>Ga0182004_10005246_pt1 | contig 10557 bp, 10 predicted proteins | sample Sormic07211540_1_FD_120479 | JGI IMG/M metagenome (GOLD analysis project Ga0182004, IMG submission 120479) | Endophyte microbial communities from Sorghum bicolor roots, Mead, Nebraska, USA - 072115-40_1 MetaG | ecosystem: Host-associated > Plants > Roots > Unclassified | place: USA: Nebraska...
ATGCCGCGCCCGCGCGCCCCGGTTCCAGTCACGCCCACACGCCAATCGGCAGCTGGATCACGCAGACTCAGGCGACGGGCCGGGCGGGCTTTGACTGCTGCTTTCAGTTTCAGGGACAAGTCGCGGCAGAAAACGCTTGAAATTGTTGTGTTGGGACTTGGGAAGGATCCAGCGTGGGGAACGTGTGATTAGTTCGATCGTTGGCGACTTTGCAGGAGACTGATTGGTTGTCCCAACTGCTTGCACATGACACGGGACACATCGTTGTGCTTACTCACCCACGTTGCTTGCGACCTGCCGAGCTGCTAATTCTTGGTTCTAGTAGATCAATAAAAAAAAAAAGGGACAAGATATAGTAGCCGGAAATCAGTCTCACCGTTGGAATCTTTTATCATGCGCCATCACTCTCAGTCTCAGCTGAGCTTTCAACCATTCCGCCGAGATATTTGGAAACTTCGTCCATTTATTTCCTTCCTCTGGTTTCAGATTACACGATTGGCGATCATACAGCTTTATAAAAAAAAATCCATACTGTAATTTTGAGACTTTTCGAATGCGACCTTCTTGTAAGTTTCAAATACATGTGTGTTGTATACCTTCGTAAAATTTTCATGACAGCTTTGGACAAAAATAATATCCAAATATTGCCTCCAAAAGTCAATTTTAACGTATGCCAAGGTCATTGTGCGATAGCTAGTCTAGCTTTTCAATTTCATTGCAAAGCGATAGACTATCTGGGGTTTCACCTACGGTAATTCTGTAGAGCCCCGAATGTTTTGGAGCAATCTAACACTCGATTTCATCACTTCTCTAAATCTGGCCTCTTGCTCTCTTCTTCTCCAAGTGCAGTAGTTTACAAGGGGCTCGAGAGAGGTAGACCGACCAAATGTTAGGGACAACGGAAAGATGACTTTAGGTTTTCTATGGCTGTGGAGGCGGTGGGAGGGGAGAGGGATGCCCATGGCTACGACGGTGGTGGGAGGGAAAGAAGGAGGTTGTAACAGGCGCGATAGGGTTTTAGCGAAGCTCTGGCAAGATCCTACCACACCGCTACAGGGCGGTGGGTGGCGGCGGTGTGTTAGGAGGAGGAAGAACAACGAAAGAAAAAAAATTAGATGCTCTAACACTCTGAGCATAGATTAGACAGACTTTTTCACTTATTTCCTTCACAAGACTTCCGATTTATATGAAATCATCGTCCTCTTGTATAGTCAAAAATTTCAAATACTTCTATCATCATTCTAAAAGAGTAGGCAGCGGTGTATGCGCTCAATTGGTATGTGAAGATGCAAATAAGATCAGGTCAACAACAAGAATAAACGAGAAGGATAATGTCCGGCTGTCATGAACAGACTGAGGATTTCTCAGCGCCTCTGAAAAGTCATGGCTGAAAATACTGTTCGCTGATTTATTATAAGAGAAAAATATTGTTGGCTGACAGAAAAAATATAACGTAGGCATCATTTAGATCTTTTTTTTGGATTTTAACACTGTAGCCTTTTTGTTTGTATTTGGTAATTATTGTCCAACTATAGGTTAACTAGACTCAAAAGATTGCTCTTACGATTTTCAACTTAACTATGTAATAGTTATCTTTTTAATTTATTTTTAATGCTCTATGCATGTGGTAAAATATTAATTTTGAATTTTTTTTTTGAATTCCGTGGGAAACTAAACAAGGCCTTAATAGCATATCCGAATACTAGTCACCATGCTATTGATGAAAATAGTACTAGTAATAAGTACTGATAAAGGTTTCAAATTTTATATGCATTGAACCACGAGACCTCTGTCTACACGCACCAAAAAAAATGAAAAAATGGGACAGCGGCACTGCGGCAGGGCAGTGAAAAACTGAAGCCAGGCACACAGGACAGGAGCGGAGGCGGAGCGGGGTTTGAATTGAATCCAGGCGAGCACCGGCGGCACCGTCACGTTGGGAGGGACGCGGCCGACGCCCGACGCACCAGCACCTGCCTTCCCCCCGTCTTTTCCTTCCACCCTTCCTTCCTCCTCACCCACCACCATCACCACACCCCCTGTTTCCTCTCGATTGTTCGTTGCTTGCGTCGCCAGCCAGCCTCTTTCCTCCTCCCCCATACCCGCCGAGTACCGCCCCACGCTGCCGCCACGCCATCGTCATCCGGGGGCGGCCACCCGGCCAATCGCCATTTCGCTCCGCCCGCCTCGCTTTTCCCTCCCCCCAACCACTCCCCCTCGTCCCCGCCTCCCGCGTCACCCGACCCCAATCCGATCCTATCCCCCCACCGGCGCCGCCCGAGATCCCGCCCCCAGGGTTCCGTCCCGTGTGATGCGCGGATCCGGCTGAGGGGCGAGCCATGCCGAGCGTCGGCGTGAAGATCTACAGCGTCTTCTTCAAGCTCTTCCTCCGCCACCGCCTCCAGTCGCTGGCCGCCGCCGCCGCCGCCGCGGGGGACAACCTCGACAGCGCGGCCTTCGGGGTCTCCTGCCGCCCCGACGAGGCCACCGCGCCGCCCAACCCGGCCTTCTCCGCCTCCGCCGACGGCGTCGCCTCCAAGGACCTCCACATCGACCCCAACTCCTCGCTCTCCGTCCGCATCTTCCTACCCACGCCCCCGCCGCCGACCCCGCACGCGCACCTCCTCGCGCACGCGCCCTCGCGCCGCGCCAGCGACCCCACACCGACTCCCCCCGCGCCCGCAGCCGGCGCGCCGTACCGCGGGTACCTCCCGCACGCCGTCGCCTCGCCGCGCGCCGCCGTGTCGGCGCGCCGGAGGCTGCCCATCGTCGTGCAGTTCCACGGCGGCGGCTTCGTCACCGGGAGCAACACCGCCGCGGCCAACGACGCCTTCTGCAGGAGGGTCGCCAAGCTCTGCGATGCCATTGTCGTCGCAGTGGGGTACAGGCTTGCGCCAGAGAGCCGCTACCCTGCCGCGTTCGAGGACGGGGTCAAGGTGCTCAAGTGGATCGCCAAGCAGGCCAATCTCGCCATGATGACCAAGGTCGGGGGTGGTGTCGACACCTTTGGTGCATCCACTGTTGAGCCGTGGATTGCTGCACATGGTGATCCAGCTAGGTAAATGTTACTGATCCTCCTGTTTATAGCTTCCCAAATGTGTGATTGCGTGCTAAACTTTACTAGTTGATTAGGTAAATGTTACTGATCCTCCAGTTTATAGCTGCATAAATGTGTGCTAAACTTTACTGATTGATGAGGCAAGGGTAGGGATTATGAAATTGCAATGCCGAAATGACAATGAGTGCGTGAATCAAAGAATTTGTGTAAGAATCTTTTATTGCATTGCTTGAAGAAGTTGCATGTAAAATGGTTAGTGGCCATCGATGCTTATTCACCTGTTCATGTTTGTGTTCCCTGAGAAGATTTAAATGTCTAACGCTTAAGAGTTAAGCTTGGTCAACTTGTCATATGTGATTATGCTATATCACACCGTTTCCACGCATTCTAGCTGTTATTTTTTGTGTGAAGCCCCTGGGATAAATAAGAAGCTTCTCCAAACTATGCAAAAACCTTTTCAACATAACGCCAGCACATGTATGATGCAAATTTAAGCTTTACTTGGCATGTATTGAGTAGATGACTGGAACTTTTGCAGAACTAAGTCTTGTATTCATGTAATTAGAACCGGAGAAGATTGTTCTGTATGTCTCCTGTGATTTAATTTAATCCTTCCATCATGAAAATGGAATTCTCTTGAATTACTGGAATGGATGGTGACTTATTGTTGACTCTAGTACCATGACTCTGTTTGCGTAACACCATATATAAGGGAGCTTCACTTGAGCAAACCCCTTAAATTATGCTTTCTCTGGATCAATGGGATGAGTTACCTGCGCATCTCAGTCATCTTTATGTCATTGCTAGCTACTTTATCCAGTCAGCTGTTAGAAATTCCTTTTTGTGCTAACTGTTGTATAATGGTATTACAGGAATTTGACTGTATCATGTGTTTCTTGGTGCAGATGTGTTCTACTTGGTGCAAGCTGTGGTGCAAATATTGCTGATTATGTCACTCGGAAGGTGGTTGAAGATGGGAAACCGTTTGACCCAATTAAGGTTGTTGCACAAGTACTGATGTATCCCTTTTTCATAGGGAGTGTTCCGACACACTCGGAAATAAGGCTTGCGAACTCATACTTTTATGACAAGTCCACATGTTTACTTGCTTGGAGATTATTTTTGTCAGAGAAAGAGTTCAATCTAGACCACCCTGCTGCGAACCCTCTGGCGCCTGGCAGAGGAGGGCCCCCACTGAAGTGCATGCCGCCGACCTTGACAGTTATTGCCGAGCATGACTGGATGAGGGATCGAGCAATTGCTTACTCTGAGGAACTCCGCAAGGTTAATGTTGACTCGCCGGTTCTTGACTACAAGGATACAGTTCACGAGTTTGCAACCCTGGATGTGTTCCTAAAAACACCACAGGCACAGGCCTGTGCTGAGGATATTGCCATATGGATGAAGAAATATATCTCCCTCCGAGGGCATGAGTTCTCATATTAGCTGTAGCAAAAATCATGCATTGTGAAATAGGCCCTTTACAGGGAAGCATCAACGTGTTCTTTTCAACTGGTGGAAAGAGGGATGTTGGATTGCACTCAAGTAACCAGTTAGCTTAATGTGAGTACTGAATCCTTCAGTGATTTTTTTGAATGTAGTGTGCAAAGTTGTAGACTGTAATCAAAAGATACTCTTCGCCTTGTAGAGCTCAATTCTTTCATTCCTTTTGTGCCCTTTGTGTATTATGGAATAACTGGTGCTTGAGGTTACCATTTTTTGAGAAGAAATATCAGTCTCAGACTCTCAGTGGCCCAGTTGTGAAGCATTGAGCATTGAGCTCCACACAACATGTAACCTGATCGTTCATATAGTTCATATTATATCAGGGTGCATCCTTTTTGCTGAATTCTGCATTTCAATCAGGTTTTATTACGGTATTACCTATATGGGTGTGCCCGTCTGGTATTATTCCTCGTTTTGTAAGCTTCGTAAATGTAGTGAAAGCGAGTTTTGTCTGTATGCCAAGTTTTCATCCAATTATCAACTTTAAGTTCCAGTCTTCTTAAAGCAAAACCTGTAAAAGACGTGCTTCGTGCTTACACCAACAGACTTAGTTCAAGTTCTTATTTCTAACTTCCTGTACAATCTTACTTAATTCACGTGCTTAGGCATTAGCTGAAAGCTTGAAAGTATGGTAAGGTTAGGAAAAGATGGTCCGAGCAGAATGGGACATCTTTTGTATTCCAGCTTAACTAAGGGTCAAAGAAATGATGTCTGAAATCAGAATGGCACATAGATCATACTTGTCAATCTTAGGCCTTGTTTAATTCACCCAAAAAAATCAAAATCTTTTCAAGATTCCGTGACACTTCAAATCTTGCGGCACATGCATGGAACATTAAATATAGACAAAAACAAAAACTAATTGCACAGTTTGACTGTAAATCGCGAGATGAATCTTTTGAGTCTAGTTAGTCCATGATTGGACAATGTTTGTCAAATAAAAACAAAAATACTACAGTACCCAAAAACCAAAAAAAAAATCAGAACTGAACAAGGCCTATCTTATTAGAAAAAGAAAGAAAGAACTCACGACAATCAGCTGACCTTCAATAGCTACATTCGAAAAAGAAAAAACTCTAATGGTTACATCATAAATGATCCCTCACAAACTATTTCTTGTTCTGCTCTGAATAAAAGGTTGGAGTGATGGTTCTCTTCCTAGGTAGTCGGTTATTATCTCCAGGGGATCTTTTGAGCCTCCTAGAGCCAACACCTGCAGTGATGTAAGCATTTTGTAACAATTCAAATGAGCATGCAAGGAGGACACATTAGCAGTTACCTTATTTCTGAACCGCAATCCAGCATGCTGATTGAGCAAGTCATCTTTAAATTTTGATACAAAAAGATCAGCAGCAAACACCTGCATAGTTCAGATAGTGTTATTCTACTCTCTCCAAATATATGATGGAAGCAATATGGCTTAGGATTTGTATTGATCAAACCTCACTCCATATGTAACTGTAGCACACAGCATCATAGCCAAAAGCAATACGAGGAAAACATGAAGCTGGACTGGTCCCTTCCAATAAAGGTATACCCAGCATTACCTGGAAAAGGGACATTTGCCTTAATTGGTCATCATAAGTACTTCATCCCAAATTATAAGTTGTTTTGCCTTTTCTAGGTACATAGTTTTTGCTATGCACCCATATATACACTATGTCTAGATACATAAAAAACTAAAACCACCTATAATTTGGAATGGAGGGAGTAACATAGACAGTAAAGCAGTCATTCCAAGTGTACCTTGGGATGAAGATCCTTGATTAAGTCATCAATGTCCACATCCTCACTTGAATGTATTATCTGATCAACAAGGCCTAGTAAAAGTGAAACAATACATAATTTACTACATTGGATTCAAATTTCTTACTAATTAATAAACATGAGCTAACAATAGGATACAAATCAAGCTGTCTACAATTGACAAGTACCAATTAGGTTGGTTTTGCCAAACAAATTAACAGCGTATCAGTAGGAACTTGTTTCAGAGAACAGGTGGGAAAAAAAGAGTAATTTGTGTTACCAGTATCTACTAGCAGAACAGTGATTGGGCATATAGTTATATATACTGTTCACTAAAGTAAGAGAATGAAGTGATGAGGACAAGAAAAGACAGCCAAATACAGGTGGCTGGTGTCATTATATTTTGTTGGAGTTTCAGAGCTAGATAACATTTGAGGAACAATACTCTAACTCTATTTCATTTGGCAGGTAGCAAAATAACTCACACAAAAGGATCTCTTGTTTCATTTTCAGGCCAGTAAATAAATCACGCCTTCTTTTCAGAGATTGGCAAGCTTCACTGGTTATGGATTTTGTAATGTCCTACAATAATAAAAACAGAAAAAATTTAGCACTAATTTAAACAAGTCTCAGAAGGCTCACAAGAACTTATCAAAGTATCAAATAATTATCGCAATACAACATTAACATGTTTTTGGTGTCATTAGGTTCACTCTATGGAAAAACAGAAGTGTTGGTCTCCAGATCATATCCTGATTACTCAGTAACCAAGGATTGTTCACTCATGCAAGGTCACAAATATTTTTGCTTTATTCATGAAATTAGTTCCATCTACTAGACTGGCCAAACATTATTGACCATTTCTCTTACATCTTTATTTTTTGTCGTTGAAAATATGCAAGGTAGGGTAAAAATTCCGACACATAAATATCATATGCTAAATTTGCACCACCTGATGGAAGCCGGACATCATTTTCAGAGAAATACTCTCATAGCACCTGAGATGACAAGGTTGCTTTACATATCAGAAACATCAGCTTCCAATGGATTAAAAAAGTGTTGGTAATTGGTACATTACTGAATGAAAATAATTATGCCTACCAATTCTCGAGTAGCAGGCTTGGAATTTCAGTAAAGTCACGCTCCAGTCGAAGACCTGAAAATCTTGAAAAGGTGGCTCTGTTGGATACGTGATGGACCTGCAGGATAATGAAATCAATAAATCTATTCATTTAGTGTCAACAAATGCCAGGATATTTATACTTTGTCAGAATCCAATAGAGAAAATTGATATCAATACCACATGGCTAAATTCATGGAATAGCCTCACGACTTCAGGGAACCGCAGTAATGCTGAATTCCCATCAAGCTCTTTTGGACACTGAGATAATATCACAGCAGCCGGAACCTGTCAGCACACAGCAACCATCCAATAATTACACCATGAATAATTAACCACTCAAGCAGGCTACAGAAGTACTTCCCAAAGATTATAAATATCGTGAGTATGTGAGAGAACAAGTACTTTTGAACTTTTAACAATTTAACAATTTGATTGTATTAGATCACCCGTTAAATTTGCTTCAATACAAAACCTTGTGGTTACAAGAGAATGTTAATTTAATCATTTGAACTACAGTGATTCTAACAAGAAATTCGTACTCTGATTGCACTATATAATATGCATGAGACTTTCGAGTTACCTTGCGTGCACCATTAGAACACAAGCATCCATTCTGAAGTGTCACAACACAAGTGTGGGTATACTTTCCTTCCCTGTGAAGCAAAATAGGGTAGCCGATTAAATAACCGTATTTTATGTGTACTGGAATGGTGTCTTATGAGGTGTTCCTTAATGTGTCTTGCATCTGCATTTGTTGAGTCTATTTTCTCCTTGCAAATGTTGGATTCCCTAATATATTTTTTGTCAATTATGATGAACAGGGTGAAAGAAAAGGCAGCGAGAGCATTTCTATCTAATCATCAAACATGTTTTACATATCATGAAACCTTGAAATCATTCAAGCTTCGCTAGCATGCTTTCAGAACAAACCTGGCAAAGATATCAAGAAAAAAGTAACCCAAAAGATCACTTGAACTTGCATCCCAAACAGAAAACACACGAACTGTATCATGCCAAACTTCAACATCCTTAATTTCATCGAATCGTAGTGCTTCATGAAAGGAAAAAAAAAGAATTATTATTAGCAGAAAAATATATCTGTGCTCATACCTTATAAAAATAGAGGTTGCTAGTACATTAGTTAATGGCTATCATTTTACCAAATAGATCCTGAAACATCTTCAACATTCCAGATATGACCAGGCTAACAGGGAAGTATTGTTTAATTTCACCGATGTCAAGATCAACCTTGAATTCTTCAGCTCTTTTGATGTAGTACAATAAATCTTCCATTCCAAACAAAGCATTTCCTTCCTCCTTGATCTGAAATCAGAAAATCAATAGCAATAATTTGATTAGTAATGAAAGATTTGAATTGATGGAAAAATTAGCAGAGCAGAAAGGAGCTTTCATAAAACCTTAAGGTCTTTGAGTATGCTGAGCTCTCTATTAGCTACATCACTTAATTGTTCTGACATCTCTTCCAAAAACTCTAAGACCTGCAGGAGAAAACACTTTGACATCTGTTATTTTCCTAGCGTGAAAGGAGCATGAAACAATATTTTGCCAGCAAGATGAATAGACCAGGATTGATTTTTTTTTACCAAGTTTGATATTGAAAAACGTGTTTCACCAAGCAGATCTAGCTAAAAAGAAAGACAAGCAGATTTCCTAGCAGAAAAAGCACAAACCTTCCTTGAAGTTCTTGGCATTCTGGGCTCAATAGCAAAATCAGCATAGTTGGTGTACCCCAGTAATCTAGCAAACTTGTGTCTTAGCTGAACCTGAATAAACATAGAAGATGAAATTGCAACATGTCAGTTCCAGGGTTCCTTCCTACACTGAAACCCTTGCAAAATAATCAAATGTAACAGATGTTATGAGATAAGGTGAAATCAGCGATAGAAAACACCAATTGCTATGAAGTTACAGTGGATATGGGCACTTGCGGTTACCAAATTTTCTAGGATGGCTAGATTATCCTTCCCACCTTTCTGTCCATAAGCGACAGCAATCTGCTTCCTGGTAGAGCCAACCTTGAAAAGATGCAACTAGTTGACATCCAGTTCATACATAACTCCATTGCATAAATATACATTGCAATTGGTCAACAGCATAGTTTCTAGCATAAAGAAAATAAGAAGAAAAAAAAGTATCCCACAACATACAATATTACTGGCTATCCCTGTCAAATCAGTGGACAAAGCTCATAAAAGAGCCAAGTGTATATTAATCATAATTATGAAATGTGGAGTTGTGTGATAAAGCGTAAGACAGGGAGCTGACCTTGCAGTGCTCAAGAATTGGAGTAACATGGTAACTGGTCAACGGAACCTTAAACTTTCCATCAGCCTTTTCCAGATCCTGAGTTGAAGAGTTTGGGTAAAAGAGGATTAGAAAGCAATAATATCATATTTTTCATTCACTCAAACTTCTGTTCAAGCACAAAGTAAGAAAAGATTATTGAACCTTCTAAGGATTGCTTATTGTACTTCTGAAAAGTATGCTTGATTCAAGCTTACTCTCTAGCTTACCTTTAGGAACTCAAAGGGCATTCCAGCTAGCTCATCCTCACCTAAAAGAAGGAATTTGGTGAAATCATTCAAATTTTGTAGATACTTCAGGTTTAATGCATCCATATGAGATTTCAATTTCTCCATTTCCTTTCTCTTGCTTTGAGATAGCTTTACTCCATTACGCTCAAACTCTTTCACCTGTTTAATCATAATTAGACAATTCAGCAAATCGACACTAATTAGCCAAACCAATTCACAAAATCGTTTTCATACAAATTGCAAATAATATAATAGCAAGACACATCACATATCTTTCAGTAACTTTACAATCAATTAATTCTATGGTTTAATTTCAGCTTTGATGCTAACAAATAAATCAGAAATTCAAGTTCAAGAAGAATGGGACAATGGGTGCTGCAGACACAAAGACACGTCAGCATAAGAGAAGATGCAGTAGATGAGCATGTTACGAGACCAGTCAGGAGCCAGATTATACCGACATGATGTATGCTCATCTCAAAATAAATAAGGATACAACAATTAGGAAAATGGTATTCAGGGTTAAAGCATTGACACCAAATCATCACATGTACTCTCACCGTTCCAAA
>Ga0182004_10005247_pt1 | contig 10553 bp, 5 predicted proteins | sample Sormic07211540_1_FD_120479 | JGI IMG/M metagenome (GOLD analysis project Ga0182004, IMG submission 120479) | Endophyte microbial communities from Sorghum bicolor roots, Mead, Nebraska, USA - 072115-40_1 MetaG | ecosystem: Host-associated > Plants > Roots > Unclassified | place: USA: Nebraska...
CTATATTTAATACTTCATACATACGTCTAAAGATTCGATGTGACGGGGAATCTGAAAAATTTTGCAAAATTTTTAGGGAACTAAACAAGGCCATAGTATTTTCGTTTATATTTATCAATTATTATTCAATTATAGACTAATTAGATTTAAAAGATATATCTCACAAATTATAAATAAAATATGTATTTAGTTATTTATTTAATTTATATTTAATGTTTTATATATGTATCGTAAATTTGATATGATAAGAAATTTTTTAAAAAAATAGAAACTAAAGAAGGCCCTACTTATAGCCTCGCTCTAGTATGGTAGCTACCTACCTAGCTAGCCTAGCTAGCTAGCACAGAAGCAGCAGCTAGCGTGCGTCATGTTGTGTGGCCTGTCTTTTTTAGTTTAGTATTTTTTTAAATAGATACTTATATCACTTTTGTTTGTATTGATAAATATTATTTAATTATGGATTACCTAAGTTTAAAAGATTTATCTCGCAAATTACAGACAAATTATATAATTAGTTATTTTTTATCCATATTTAATATATATATCGTAATATTCGAGATGACGAGAAATCTGAAACTAAAAAAGGCCAAAGAGAGAAGAATGGTCACGAATTGTCAGGCCGAAGAGAGAAGAATGGCCAGGGGTTGTCAGGACCTGCAAGTGCGGCTCATGTGCCTTCGCAAGCTGCAATCTCATCGGACGGCCGCCGCGACATGGACAGGAGGTAGGAGCGGGTCGAACCGCATAATGCTAAGGTTTGAGAATATCTAATTCACAGATCCTAAGTGTTTTTATGGGTTGGATATGGAGCCCAATAGGATGTTTTTTTGGAACGGTTTGCTGAACGTGTGGATCGAACCGCACCACCCCCATTTTGACTTGAACCACCCTGGCCGGCTGCTCATCTCTACAATAAACAATATGATTGAAATAGGCGGACACTTATGTAGATAAACAACATCAGTCCATAGGGAGGGACGTTCGTAGATAAGCCATGACAGGCCACAGGCAGCACGTACGTTCATAGATCATCAACTGTTAGCAGATTTAGATGACTGAAACAACATGAACCAACCCGCCGATTGCTCATAAGTGTTTTTTTAGTGAGTTCGAACCTGCGTTATTTGCGTCACCTACCGAACGATTGAAGACAAATCACCATCCGTCCCTCCAGAATGTCTCCAGGAAATCTCCACAATCAAAAACCTCAACCTTCATATTCGGCAATAATAAACCATAAAAAAAGGAAATCTAAAATAAATATAAAACACAAAATGAAATATTTCATCCTTGCATACCCGGATCTCTGCAGCCAAAAGAGACGTGCATGCCCTGGTGGTGCACAGGGAGCAGGCGCTCAAGGGCGTGGGCGCAGCCATCTTGGATCACCCGCACGCCGGACATCTTGGCCTGCCGTTGAGGAGACTGTCGTCGCGTGCTACCATGAGTTCGGGAATAAGGGACATGCCTTGCCCTAGTGGTGCGCATGGAGCAGGCACTCAAGGGCGTGGATGCGGCGGCCTTGCATCGCCGCATACCGGATGTCTTGGCCAGTCGTCGAGAAGATGGTCGTCGCGTGCTGCCGCGAGTTCGGAATAGGCACGTACGGTGATTTTTGTGGCGAGTTCGAACCTGCGACGTCGTTCGTAAGAGCGGGCGCGGGGGGAGGGGGGGGGTTGAGAAGCATTGCATCAAACTTTGTCTCTTGGCCTTTAGATCTAACGTACTTCTTTTGTGAGCCCTTGATTTCAATGGAGAGAATTTCTTGTGTACAATTTTCTGGGTACACAATGGTTAAACTACTCAGCGGGGGATGTTTTTCTTGGTGGATCTAAAATAATTTGAAATGACCAATTATAGTAGAGATAAAGAAAATAAACAACCATAAGTACATCTCGTACTTAACAAGTGTGACATGGGGTTCATGAGGCTCAAATTAGCAAGACACATGTTTAACTGCATGTAGCTTTTAGTTGTCATAGTTTTAGCATATGAGTAGCATTAAGTTGTTGTAATCCCAAAGTAAACACATGATCAGGTAAAATGAATAATGAATAGCATAAACAATACAATCATTAGTGATCATCTATTCCATAATGGTTCTAAGGCCACTTGTGGCCGTGAGCATAGCTAATATATTAGTTCTACACATGATTCCCATATGGCCGGTGTCATGACTCCCCAAAACACTACTAAGATGAGCAGATAGTGTTCACTATAAAGTCTTTCTAAGGTTCGTCTATCATATTAGGGCCGCTAGGTTTCCAATTGGCAAACAAACGTAGAGCTCTCCATCCTAATGACACAATGGCACACTACCTATACACATAAGGACAGAGGCTGCACTATACATGATTCGTCATACCCCTTTTGCACCATAAAGGTAACCACTAACAAGCTAGAAAAGGTCCTGTTATATGATTAAAGCCAGATCCATATAGCCCTCACAGTTGTATTGTATGTCCTGGATGATAACTTAGAGATAAGTCCTTAAGGCAAGGAATCTGAAGCATATACTGCAACCCCCTTTTACCAAGTTCCTAAAAAGACATATTTTAGTGTTTATTGTATACTCCATTAGTCAAGTTACAAGATCATGGTTAGTATTTTTTGCTAGCATTAGCTGCCCAATGCAGATCCCAGAGGTGACAAGGTAAAAGTACAAAGCTAGGAAATCCTTAACAAAGGAACACACGCATATGAATTAAGTGTAGGGTTATTAGGAAACAAGGATAGTCCCTTGCTATATTTGTCTTTTATATTTGCTCAAACTTCCTCATACTTTGCTTCTGGTCATAATCTCCTTATCTTCAGTGCTCAACAAATGGTTCTCGCTCTTCTCATAGCAAGCACCAAGCATAGGAAAATATACAAGCAACAAATAAAAGGAACTAAGAACAATACACCACATAAGAGAAAATAACATACTAACACAGAGCTCGTGCTATGAGATCACAAGAATGCTAAAACGGTACCATCCTTAAAAAGAAACAACTATCCAAAGCTTTATATCAAAAATGAAAAGAAAAAACAACAGCTTGATTCATTTTGGTTGACAAAATTATGGAAAAGTTCTTATTTCAGATTACACAAATATTTGAACTTAAAACTGAGTTGAAGCTAATCATAGTTTCTTTTATAAATGTTCTCACACAATCTATTATGCAAGTTATGCTTTATATATATTTGCAAAAGAAATAATCAAGTGAGACTATCTAAACGTATTTTATATTACATCACAGTGTTTAGCCTAAGAAAATTATAAATTAAATATATTTATGTTAGTGGTTAATTATATTAATATTTATTTATTTACATATACAAAACCAAAGTGTATCACCTATATTATTTTTTAAAAATTTAAAACTATTTACTTACCCACTAATAAAATTAATAATTAATTATGAACACATAAATATGTGATATGATATAAGCGCCGACAGGCCGTAGACCACGCAATGTGAAACTAATGTAGCAAAATAAACTGAAACAAAATTAAAATAAAAAATATGTGAATTGGACAAGTGCATGAGTGTCAGTTGCCTTGCTTACTTCAGCATTGCATGACGTGAATGTTCTCTTGAAAGGTTCTGGTGGGTAGAAGATATGTAAAAGATGCATGCATATGCACTTGGTGAATTTGGCTTGATTTGCTGTCTGGCAACGAAGAAACGTGCAGGAGTTGCTTGCTATGGCGAGGACAGAGGCATGAGTCAGGCTTGGGCATCAGCTGGAACGGACGCTTGTGCCCGGAGGTGGATGGCCGACGTGTAGAACAAGCAAAGGCGACATGCAGAAGCTGATTTCCTTGCAAGCAGATTGATTCACCATGGTAAATAAAAGATGAGAGGGTCAACAAGAGGCGTTCTTACCAGAGGTTGATGTGCGGCAGATGAAACAATGGTGAACAATGGTACTGATTGGCTACCAGATGGACTCCACCTCGGAAGGAGAGTGGTTACATACTTAGGCCGTGTTCGTTTACGTCAGAACAGGGTGAGAACGGAGCGGAATAGTTTCTGGCCAGTACAAATTTGTGAGCGAAATCTGCAACTGGGTATAGTTACTGTAAAAACGAACGGGGCCTTACATGGCACCCACGCAACGAGACGTTGGAGGTAGTGTATCCAGCAAAACGAATTTACTGCACAAAGGCTTTGAGTATTTGAAAAATGAAGAGATATTTTATTATTTTCATAATTAATTAATGTTGTTGATATAATAATTCTAGAAAAGTCTAAAATTACTATTTAAGCCGCGAAAAATATTCTAAAAATTCCAAAAATTTGGGGAATCTTCTTAGAGACATCATAGAACACGTGGGACCCAAATAAAGCATTTGGTGCACATGATAAGATAATTTGGAGTATCTAGAAGTTAGATTATTATCATAAACAAGTGGGAACAAGTTCTACAAAAAGCTGAAAAAAATTACAAGAAGTTTGTAGATATTGATTGATGGAGGAAGAACCAAAAGGATTGATTTGGGTTACAAAGAACAAATTTAGGAAGCTCTTAAGGAAAACTTGAGCTGAGAAATAAGGAATTTAATCATAGAAAAGATGAAGGCATGTCGGAGAAGGAAGATCGATCCACTAAACACATTTTGAAGATTGTACTCACTCTTAACACAAAGGAGGAACAAGCAAACATCACATCAAATCATATGCACCAACATGTATGCACAACAATGATACTAAGTCTTATGATAAATTTTAATTCAATGAAAAATATTATCTTTCCTATATTTTATGAGCACAAAAATACAAATTTAAATCAATTTACATGTATTTCGAAAGGAGCAATTTTTAGGGTGTTACAATTCTACTCCCTTAAGATGAATCTCGTCCTCGAAATTCGGAAGATGGTGATCAAAGAGATAGGGATACTCTATTGTTGAACTTTGTTCACTTTCTCGAGTAGTTCAAGCTTCTTAGCAACGATCCTAGTGTACCTTGAATGTTGTTACAACCTTGCTCTAAATTGCTTGCTCAACTCTTAAAAAACAATTCCTTAATCCATTATTTCCAATGAACCTTTCCAGTTCCTCTTGTTCCAAAGTGAGCTCTGTTAATAACCAACTTTATAGTATTAAGTGATATCACTCAAGTTCCACACATTACAATTCCATAAACATTGGTGTCATCTGAACTTTCCTAGCACGCACTTTATGCTAAGACGACTTTTGCTTCTTCAAGCTATAGCACACCTCCATGTCGTAATCCTTGATGAACTCTAATACAACAATGATGTCACCAACTTGAAACAAAATTAGTGAAGATATCCTTTAGATTCCTATGGACCACCATTAAAGACGACATATCCTATAAGAGAACTTCCACCAACCAAAACATACTTGTCATGCCTGGTGTGACATTGAGATACTTTGTGTCTTCATAGAATCGATTGTAGATGTAAAATATCCCCTTCCTTTGTCATAAATTACTAACTTGTCCTAGGTATGTTTAAGATTGTACTCCTAATTCATGGTAACTCAAACTGAAGATCAATCCTGATGAATACATGAGCTCCCTGTAGACAATCTGAAAAGTTACCTGTAGACAATCTGACAAGTTACCAATCTAGAGAAAATGGTACTTGCTCTTGACAATGCCTTTGGGGTTAACTAATACTTCCAAGTGAAGCACTAGAATGTACTAAACCTTTATCTTACAACTTCTATAACTTGGCTACATCCCTTAAGAAAAGATCAACTTTGGGTCACCAAAGGTAGCTGCATCTTCTTCTGGGTAAGTTAGCTATCACAAAGACCTTCTGATATCCAAGAGAACTCATGTGGATAGGTAAGAATAAGCAACCTACAATTCCTCATGAGCAAAAAAATAGTAGTGCAGCAAAACAGCGATAACTCTATTTTAGTTAATCCAATGAAGTTGTACTTTATGTCATTTGAAAGATGATGAAATCCTCTACAACTTTTTTGTAGAACATGTTTCCTAATTCTATCACACCCTAATTTAAGGATGGATTGAGATGCATAAACCTTACGTGTGCTTAGAGATCAGTCACGCACACAAGCTCACAAATTACAGAGTACCGTCACTATGCTTATTACATAACAAACAATAATTGAAATAATAACTCATAAAAGCAGAAGAAATAATAACTATCTCTCAATGGAAGCCTTCAACTCCACAGGGACATTGACAGGTGACACATAAGTCTAGAAGTCCTCGAGAAAGTACTCATACTAGCTGTCATCTGTTACCCATCCGAGATTTTTATCCAAAACATAAAGTAAAGCAAGCACAAGCATCTAATACTTAACAAGGACAACATGACTTTATGAAGCTTAGGAAGCCGACACTGGTTTACTACGGTTAGCATTTTTAATAAACCTAATCCTTAGCACTTTCTTAGCCTTTAGTTATGCATAAACCTAAGTTAAACTAGGTAATGATAAGAATGTTCAAAAGTCATCATAATAGTATTCATCATAATACCCATCATCATTTATAACATCATAATTAAGTGAGCAACTATTTCATCAGTTTTACGGGACACTCATAACCATGAGCATGGTTGTTATAACAATTTTTAGAGTTTGTACATCTTTACCTAAGACCTTTGATTTACCCTCTTGCCCAAGGCAAAAGTATCTAAACCCCCTTTCTTTGGAGGTCGGCAAGGTTCACTATGAAGCCTTTCAAAGGTTTCTCTAACAAGTTTGTAGCCGCTAGGTTTCTATGGCAAGGGATTATAGAGCCCCCTTCCATATGGCTCATTCCACGCAGGTTATACACATAGGGACAGAGGTCGCACTATACTCAGCTTGGTAGGCCCCATTTGCACCCTTTCAGGTAACTAGTAGCAAGTTAGGAAAGATCCTACTACTCAGCTAAAACTGGAGCCATGCGGCAATCCCAGTTGTACTGTAAGTCCTAGCTTTTGCCAACAGATGAGTCCTTGGGGAGGGCCATAAGCATCATGTACAAAACCCAACTGTTCTCTCACCCTATCACTTAGTTGCTATCCAATTTTATCATCCATTCCATATAGTCATTAGTAAGCATTTGTTTTTGTTAGTTCTAGCAATAGCCATTGTTGATGGTAGATAAGTGTCATTTTTAACAGTCAACTTGATCGAGAAAATGTTATAAAAGGAGTCACCATCATAGACATGGGGTTTAAGTGAATGAATTCCATTAGTTTTGGTGAATATCTATTTTTGCATGGTGTCAGCTAAAGAACAACCATGGAAGGCCCACATGCTAGGTTTACATGGAGAGAAAACACCTACATATGAAAAAGAAGAGTTTAGAGGACTCGAGAAGGCACTCCTTGGAGGGAGGGGCCCACTTCTGACATAGATAGGGCGGCCACCCTCAACCCTGCACCAATCAAGTGTAGGTTCACGGATCGTCCCTCGACAGCCTTTAAAGATCAATACTCAATCGTCCATCAAAGTCGGTTTGATCCAACTGCTGGCCCCTAAATTAGCAATCCCTTTAAAACCTAATTCATTATTTTTAGTCGGGATCAACAAAGAGAGGTCCCCTGAATGGATCTCCTCTCTAGAGCCTAGCATTCAAGAGAGATTAGGTTTATAGTCTCTATGTGAAATTAGAGTTCTTCTGCTAGATTGAAAGAGATAGAGTAGAGGGAAGAGTTGGAGGAAACTCGGCCTATCGGTGTCTCCTCTCTAGCTTGTATGTGTGGGATCAAGTCTCTGTAACCTAGAGCTTGCTTCTAAGATTCTTTAGTAATACATTCCAATACTAGTAATTACATTGTTATTATTGTTCTATGGTTTGCGAGTTTACTTTATTACTTCACGTAGGGAGTAGAGTAATCATCCGTAGTGTAAGCATGGTGCTTGGGCTTAGGTAGTCATAGATATCCCCTATCTGTCTAGATCAGTGGTAAGTCATGGGGTTGATAGCCTCATTGATCCTTTGGAGCATGTGCCCATTAGTAGGATTGGTAGGATTTCCATGCGAGGGTTAAGCATCCTCTATGGTGTCTTTTCCTTTAGTACATCCCCATCAGAGCAATGGCCGCATAGCTTGCTATAGGTTAGAATTAGGGTGCTGTAGTAGTCTTCTCTATATGCCTTATATCATGTTAGCTTCCTTACAGCATAGAGGTTAAGCAAAGATTTGGTTAGTCATCGCACATTTTCTCCTTGAGGATAAATAAATACGATACTCTAGAAATATCTCTTGGGTGAAGTTCTCACCAATGTCTATGTGCTTGCGGATTATTTATCTTTGATTCTTCTAGGTGCGTAACAGATATCAACAAGCATTTCTGGCAACGTTGCTAGAGAGAAAGATGGGTTGCTGAGTTAACTTTTAAGTCTAGCTTAACCATGCACTTTACTCTTGACCTTTTCTCTTTTTATCCTTTTTTCTTTTCTATCCTTATGTATAATCTATAATCCAAATTCCATGCCTATGTTTCCATATGTTGCATCCATGAGCACAAGCTTAGAGCCACTAGAGCCCATGATCATAGCACCAAGCTATGAGCTAGACCCATATTTGGTTGCAATAGTCAAAACCAACCCTTTTCTACAGCCAGGGTCCTATCTTATAATCAAGAAGGTAATGAACGTTTGGCTACATGCACGGAATCGTTTAATCTTCTTATTAATTTAGGTATATACCTAGCCTTAGAAGACCATGTTATTCTCCGATATTTTTATTTGGGTCTTAATCATATTACCTTTGGAGGAGATTTCCTTTTTTATCCATTAGTGAAGCAAGGTTTGTCCTTATCAGTGGACACACTTCTTGCACTAGCCTCCATGATGAACTCCTAGAGGAAGAGAAGGAATCATCCCCCAAATAAGAAGAGGATGTTTTGATAGCCAAATTATGAACATTTGAATCTCACATTTTGGAAATCCATCCCAAACTATTAGTACTCCAAAATTCTCCAATGCATGGAGACATTCTACCCTTGGAAATCGTTTCTACTGATGAATTTGGGAGTAGTGTAAACTTCCCGCTTCGTAAGAGATCTTTTAGTGCATATAGTTTAAATCTTCTCAAGAAGTGATCTCTTAGAAAGCTATTCAAACCCAATCCCTTTTGAAGGTCATCCAAGGATGGCATGTTAAGTAATGCCATAGAAGGAGAGTGAAGCCATCCTAAATCCACTCCTATCTTTTCCCCTTCTATGCCCGGACCAGTTATAACAATGAAATCTGACTATCAGTTAATACCAAAGATAGGGAAATTCAGCAAACCCATATCACATATGCATTTACTTTTAACTTAGTTCCAATTGTATTTGGAGAATTGTATTTTAGGTCATGAACACGAATACATGGGAATTATTCATCAAAATTTGCTTTCAAACTCATAAAACAGCAAAAACAAGAATACACCATCCAAACGCACACCAACAAGGAGCAGCACATGAAGGATCGACATAGGAGCATACTAGGACCCACCACATGAAGGCGGTGGCCGAGAGGTGGTGGGCTAGGTGCGGCCAAACCAGGGGTTCGGACAAACCCCTACCGGCCCCTCTTGCCACTACCCTTCTCTTGTGGTTGCATGCTACTATGTCGAGGCGGTTCCCTGCATGCTCCAGCGAAATCCTTGGACAAGCACCACCTTTCCTCCTATATAAATAGGGCCTCCATCTCCCTCTCATGATCATCACCTACAACGAGAATTACTAGTAGTAGTTTTGTTTTGTTTATTTCTTTCCATTAGAATAAAGAAGAGGGAGATAGATATGAGCAAGAGAAGAAGCCAAAGCTTTATGCAACTCCTCGAGTGTAGCTTCTACACATAGAAGAGAAGCCGAAGATAGCAACTTCTCTGCTCGTACTTTTGTAAGAATCTTACGTTTTGGAGTAAGGATCTTAAGTTCTTCTTTGGTTGTTTAAATTAAAGAATTTACCTTTGTACTACTATAGCTTGTGTGATTGTTGTTCGTTCTTGTAGCGGATGCTCTAGCAAGGCTATAATAAAGACAGATAACCCTAGCATGCGCACTAGAGTAACATCGGACAACATAAACTTGGTCTATGGGTTGGAAGTTATCTTTAGTTTGCCTCTCTTCCTCCATTTAAGGGCATAGTGGTAGGTGGCAATAACCCTATTCATTCTAAGAATTCCTCCCGTTTGACTAGTGGTAGAGCTCTGGATAGCATTGCTTGGCTAACTAGACACACTCTAGAGACGGAAGCAAGGTGTGGTAAAATGAAGATATCTTCATTTAATATACTTAACCATAGAAAAATCTCATCACCTCATGCATCATCCTCCCTAGGCTTGCAGACTAAAGATTCTAGTTCAATCATTCCTTTGGGAAAATATGATACCTAGAATACTTCCAGGTGAAGTGCTACAACTATGTATCCGTGCGCTTGCGGATTCCCCTATATGCGTTCAGAAACACCAACAAATATGAATGGCTAGAGAGTATTAAAAACCTATGTGCTATTGCCATTGAGTGGATGGATAAGGCCTTATATGATACCAACTTTAGATGCAATCAAAGGGGAATTCTAGACATTTATGATGAATCACCCTTGAACATTAAAAATGATGGAGACTTTAATGAACAAGGAA
>Ga0182004_10005248_pt1 | contig 10552 bp, 7 predicted proteins | sample Sormic07211540_1_FD_120479 | JGI IMG/M metagenome (GOLD analysis project Ga0182004, IMG submission 120479) | Endophyte microbial communities from Sorghum bicolor roots, Mead, Nebraska, USA - 072115-40_1 MetaG | ecosystem: Host-associated > Plants > Roots > Unclassified | place: USA: Nebraska...
CAGATAAATAACAAAACTCGTGGAATTCTGTCAGATCAAACCCTAATTCTAGGTGTTGTTTGTATATTGGTCCTTTCCCTTGTTTATTTGATAATTAAAATTGATACTTAAGAACCGTCAACATGGGGTAGAGATCCCTACCACTCCTCACCTCTCGGATGCGAGTTTGAAGTTTGAAGATCATCCTTTGTCCCTCATGCTAGCCTCCTTGAAATCTTGAGATGAGATTCATTTTAAAGGGGAGGGTGTTGTGTGTTGTTTAAAGTGGAGAATCCCTGAAGACAGTTTTCCTACAAGATGATGTTCACATATATGTTCTCATAAGTCATACTTTGTTAAAGTAGGGTAGTGTTTGCTACCGTCATCTATCTCATGTATCTCAAGTTACAAGACATGAAGACTTAAAGATCAATTTCATCTTTCCAGTCTATTTTTCTTATCATCGATCTTTGTCTTACTTGTGACTGACCTTTATTTTTTGTCAACCCTTGTTAGTCTATAGTACTTTTATCATCTCTCACCATGAGCTTGAAATATCCTTGAAGATTAATCTTCGTCTTCTCTGTCAAGCTTGGCTAATTCTTAATCTTTTTATCATAAATCCCATAAATCTCAAATGAAGAGAAATGTAAGCTCAATAAGATTTGTCTTTATCATCTTATCATCTTTTGTTAGTACTTGCTCCTTGTCTTTACACCTCATAATGTGAAGACCCGATGATCAACCTTTATCTATTATTTTAGCACCCTTATATCTTTCTTTCCAATATATGTTGATCTTCAATCCTTTTACAACATGTCATAAAGCTCGATAAGAATCTTGAAGATCGATCCTTGTCTTTGTTAAATCCATAATCCTTTCATCAATTAATCGTTAACATCCTAGTCAACTTTTGGTAGTCCTTAGTTCTTTCATAACATCTCTCATAAATCTTGAATCAAGGAAATGGTGAGCACCATAAGATCATCTTTTTCATTCTCTGCCAACCTTTGCTAATTCTTAATCCTTTTATCATATCTTGTAAAAAATCTCACAGTCAACTTTGATGATCTACTTCATCTTTCTCCCAAGTCTTTCTGAATCTCGGGACAAGATTCATGTTAAGTGGGGTAGATCTTTAACACCATAAAATTCTTTTTTTTCGGTTGTTATTATGAAACACTAAATAGAATTAATGGTTTTTAATATGTGCATAAAATTTGTCAACATTAGTTCAGATTTCCATTTAGGAAAATGTGTTTTTTAAATTTTTCAATTGGATCAGCTTTGGTGATAATGCTTGTGTATTGCTTGCCTTATTGTTTTTGTGTATGCTAAGTTTCAAAAACGCGTTTAGACATTGATAGATCCTTCTAAGGAATTTTCTAGACTTTTTCGGGCTTTTCCCATATTTCCAGCAAAAATCTAATTTTCGCATGATCTAAAATTCTTTTTCATGGACTCTGAAAACTTTATTTGGATTCATCATCTCCCAATCTATCTCTACAAGTTTTCTTAATTTTTTGGAGTTTTTTCATAGATTTAAAATGATTTTATCTTTTTTGGAATTATTTTTTAACTAAAAATGATTTTTATAAATCCCGAAATTAAGAAATTTTTTAAACTTTTCTAAACCCTAGATCTATATATATGCCGTTGTTCTTCTTCTCGCGCTGATCGCAAAAGTGCAAACTCTATCCCGAGCCATCACTCTGTTTGCCCTAGATCTAATGCTGAACTTGCACCGACGAACTTTTCTAGCGACCCTTCAGCGAGGTTTTTCGACCATGTTCAGTATCTTTTGTGAAAACTGTCACCACTCTAAGGTTCATGTCAATCTCCTCTACACTGGCACGTCATTCTATTCATGAATCCTGCTCGTTTACCGTTTATCTAACCTCACTTTTTCTTTTCCGACGAGGTCATCTATTGACGCCATTTTGTCCTTCGTTTTTCAGCCATCTTGGTCCTGTGCGGCGCCATCAGCAACCCCGCGCCCCACGCCTAAGCCCCGTGCCACCCCAGCCCGTGGCACCGTGCCCGTCACGCTCCAGCCCCAACCTTGTGTACGCGTGCGGTAGGCAGCCGCCGCCCCTGCGTGAGGCTTCCTTGGCCCGGCCTAGCAAGTGCCACCGCTGCCCCTTGGCGCGCGGGGCGGGCTTCCAGCCGCCGCGACCAGGCGCCGTGCCAGCCCGGCTGGCCATCCTCGGCCTCCTCCGCGAGCAGCAGTAGTCTCAGTTGCTTTAGATTCGTGTCGTTGCGCTCTACACACTAGTGTAAACATTTATCATGTAACTCATTAATAAATTTATTAATTTAAATACAATTTATTTAATATTTATTTTAATAGCTTTATAATTAAAACCAACCTAGAGTTGTAATTCCGTTTTTATTGCTTTGTGACTATGGCGACTTGTTAGTGATGCTATTTTTCATGTCCCGTGTTTATGATTATAATTAATTTATTTAATATTTATTTAGTGCCCTTTTTAATTAATTGAAAAAAAATACGTTTACAATTTGGTCTTTTATAATCAAATATTAACTTGATTAATATTAACTTAATTATAATTTGTTTAGTTGAACATGAATCATGTCATTAATTTGGTTAATATTTATCTAATGTCTTTTGGAATTAAAAGCAAGTTAGGTATATATAACGTTTTTTATAAATTAAATATAATATGATTAATATCAACATTAATGTCTTTTCAACAATGACCTAATTATATTGGTCAATTAGTTGATTTCACATGTTTTGTCTTATAAATAAATTATAAGTGTTAAAAATGATATATATATTCTTTTACTATAAATAAAATATGAATCATATACCGATTATAATAGTTGTTCTCCTCCTTTGTGTTTCCAAACTATGAATGTTCAAGTGACTTAGATAACACCAAATGTTTATAACTAAAATATGATTAAGGTTCAACAAGGTTCTTTGTAGTTAAAATATAATTTGATTAAAGCTTCAATGCTCTTTTAAAATAAAGTAAATTAGGGTTTAGTCTCTGGTCTTTCATAAATCGATGTTAATATTATTAGTATCAACATGAATAACTTTATAGTTAAGACATGCTTAGATCAATCTCGTAGCATACAACGATTCGATTAGTTTACTCTTTTAGTCATGTTGCAAATATCCCCATAGTCATGTCCTTTCCAACGATAGTTCCGTTTTTAGTAATTCATACGCTCTCGCGATCGTAGCAATAAGTCATGCCATTAGTACGCTCTTTTCAAGGTTTTCTTGTGATTGTTGTTTGTTCTTAGTCATGATTGTTTGTTTGTCTCCTTGTGTCTGCTTGTGTTTTGGTTTGGTGTTATCCACGAGTAGAGGAAGCGTGGTTCGTGGGAGCTAATAACTATGAGCGGAGGACAGTCAAAAGAGAAGTTGGAGACCAGAAGATAGAAGCCGTAGGGTTTCTAAGCAGTGAAACTCTAGAAAAAAGGCAAGTGCGGACACCCTTTAGTCATATTATACCTATTAAATAAATATCATTTATTTTTCAATGCATGTGTCTTAATACTGCAAACCTTAAGGATCTAACTATCCCTTTACTATATTCTTTGTACTCCTAGGTTTTATATATGGGTAGCATAGTGAATAGTAGATATGCTTAGCTGCTCTACTCATATATTCCATATGATAATAAAAGTAATAATCTTGTCTAACGAATTATTCAATGATGATTAATGTTTAAATGGTGAACAATAGTCACTTCGAAGATAGAGATGTTATGATATTTGCAAGCATTATGGATATAATGCGGAAAGGGGGAACGAGTACTAGAGCTTGGCCCGGTTTCCAAAGGTACTCGTTGTCAACCTCTGTAAGGACTTAGTCGTGAGCAGCCACCTAGGACATATAATACAACTTTAGGCTATATGGCTCTGGCTTGATGTAATATCAAGACCTCTACTAGTAGGATGAAATTTTCTAGGTAGGCATAAGGAAGTAACTTGGGTAATGAATATTAAGTTGTCGGTTAGTCCGGGCTTCCATTGCTATGGGCATGGCTGCCGAGCACCCCGACCAAAATTTATGAGTTGCACTCTATCAGCTGAAACCTGTGAAAAGTCTTGTAGTGAAACCCTGCCTGCTCACCTTGGTAGTTCTTTGGGGAGTCATGACCCTGGGCAGATGGGAATCACAACTTGAAGTGAAAGTGTACAACCTCTATAGAGTTTGATCAAACTGATCAGTTGTGCTAGTCACGAGTAGCTCAGATCCTCACACGATGAGAAATTAGACTCATATGGAACTTAGAGAAGGATACGTTGAGGTGGCTACCTTGTGTTTGGCAGGATTGTTATCTTGTATTTTTATTTGGGATTACTATTCCATGATCTTATTGTGGTTGCTACCCTGAGTTACTGTCCGAGGTTGCTACCTCAGTAATCTTATTAATAATGATAATGGTAGTAATATTGTTAATTTTACTTCAAATAATTAAGGGTTGGAATGCTTCACTCACAAGTAGTAATACAAAAGACTTGTAATAAAAGTTTATCAACTTAAAAGCTCATCTACTGTTGTCAGCTTTTTCTTTGTTTAAGCCTTGCATATCATTATACTTTCCACCTGTACTTGTTGAGTTCGACATGAACTCACACTTACTATTTCCTCCACACCCCAGTGAATAGCACAATGCTACCCAGAAGAGGAACAAAGGTGTTGTGGAGTTTATCAAAAGATCAACAACAATGTTTGGCATACGGAGCCCCTAGTCAACCATTCCTAAGAAGAATAGAGCCTAAGAAGTTTTGTATCTATTTCGCATTCATAGTTGTAAGTGTTAATATAAGTATATTTCCGCTATGTAACATTGTTTATGATATTTCTATTCTTTTGTTGTATGTGTGGACTTTCTCGGTACACATATGATGACTCTGGTCTTCTTTTGAAAACTAAGATGTTATACATTGGGTCCAATAATACAAGAATATATAAATAGTCTTTTTTTATGTATCTCACCTCTATGTCAGTTGACTATGTAGCTAATACCATTGTAGGCACCCTTCCAAGCGCCACCTCTTCGTTTCCACCGTGCTATGGGCCCATGTCAGCATCATTAGGACTTGCATTCACATGACACCACACTGAACACAACAGGACTAGGGCCTTGTTTAGTTCACCAAAAAAACATTTCAAGATTCTCCGTCATATTGAATCTTGCGGCACATGCATGTAGCATTAAATATAGATGAAAATAAAAACTAATTGCACAGTTTACCTGTAAATCGTGAGACGAATCTTTTAAACCTAATTACTCTATAATTGGACAATATTTGTCAAATAAAAACGAAAGTACTACGGTGTCAAAATTCCAAAAAATTTTAGATCTAAACAAGGCCTAGATATGACTAGAGCTAAAGGGTCACTATGTTGCCAGTCCTAACGACTGATAGTGTGACCCATCAAAATTGAAAAAATCATGATAATGATAGCAAGAAAAGATGAAAAAATCCAAGACCTGCAGCCAAGCTATGTATGATCCGGAACTATCACGTTGGCTATCCCCAACTTAGAGCAGCAACAAGCGGTTGGAGAAAAGTCAATCTACACTTAAGGTCTTGTTTGGATGTTGTCGGATTCACCTCAAATCCACATGTATTGGAGTGGATTGGGTGGAATTTAGTTTAAGTTCCACTTCAATCCACCCCAACACATGTGAATTGATGCGGATCCGGCTACATCCAAACAAGGCCTAAGATGTAGCTCTAGTCGATCCTGTCCTCTTCAATTCATTTTCCCTCCTTTCCTTTTGTTCTTGCTGATTGGGAGGAGGGTCTAACTCTAAAGAGGGAGGGGGCGTTCTGGGAAAGGAGAAGCGAACCAGGGAGAGAAATGCTCTCTGCAGGGGTTAGGAATTTGGGTGTGTGTGGGTGGGTGGTGGTGGTGGGGTGGTGGGGGCTCCTTGGCCCTCTTCCCAGTCATTTACTTTTTTGTTACAGAGGAATTGAATATCTATGAGCACCGTACCCTAGGTTGTCTCTTTAGGTAATGAACTCTATTCTGCTGGTACTAATCATGGACAAATGGGACTTCTGTAGATGTACCTCTATATGTACATGGCATTCTTAGTCTTATTGAACTGAAAAACCATATGCAAGCCGCATGTTCAAAAGCATAACTTTTGAGGAAATAGTACAATAACTACTACGGATCAAACTGGTCATTACTGAAAACAGGAAACAAACAGCATCGATCAAAGGTTAATCCACTTGATCCCAACAACCTGCCGAGTCCTGCCAGCTGAAGTCACATTCCGGTTCTATGCTCGGGCTCCAGAACATGGCATCATTAGCTGGAACAGCTGCTGTAGAATCTGAGGTGCTGCTGCTGTTCGTCGACATTGCTGCGGCACTGGAGGTAGCGGTTCCCGTGCAGTCGAGATACTTAGCGTTCTGAGATCCTGAACTGATCATGCTCCCTTGACTCTCACTCGGCTCCCGACCAGAATTCATTGTGGGAACAAAGCTCTTATTTGCAGCAAGTGGCATTTCATTAGCTACTTCCTCTAGTTGACCCCACATCTGGTATGCCTGAGCGGCCAACTGCTTCACATGGAACTGCGTTTGAGAACATCATGCAAGGAAATAACATTTAGAGATTCAGTGATGAGGTCAAGGCTGCACATTTTCAGTTACCATAAATCAATGTGATTATTGTACATTACCAGTTGATGTGGTTGCAGTTCTTGCAGAGCAAATGTCTGGTCTTCAATTCTTGCTCCTAAGACCTCTCCTATAGGGTTAAAGGTAATTTCACACCCTACAGTCCTGAAAACATAGCATTTCCGTCCCATGTCACACGTTTTCGCATGATTCAGCGTTGCGTTCCATGGCCTATCTGACATGCCGACGAGCTGAAGAACATAGAAATACTTCGTTCAATAGCATGCATGGATGTATATACAACTCATGCCTAAATATTTGTATACGTAGAAATATCATCTGTACGAGTGCTTACAGCTTTGAGCTTTTCAGGATCTATGGTGTTAAGCTTCAAGAAGTCCTGGACGTTCCTAATCCCCTCGGATTCCAACCTCTTGTCAATTGGTCCATCTTTTCCAATGTTCTTCAGCCTCCATATGTTGTCAGTCAGCAAAGGAGGATAGTGTTTTTTGTACACTAGCAAAGGAAACGCAAACATATATATCAACTCTATACACCAGCAGATTGGTGACGATCGACATGCATTTCTCATATAAATCATGGCATGTAAATTATATGTTAAATTCTGAAAATATATTAACTACAGAAACCATATACAGGTTGGAAGCAAACTTACATTCACCTCGATGATCTTTGACGGTGAAGCTGCCACTCACAGCCTCTTTGACTCTTGATCCAAGATGGCCCCCAGGCATGATGCGCACGCCAATTCGAAACTTACGGCACCTTATCCAGCTCGAATTGTCAGTGAAGGATACATCATCAATCACAGCTACTCCATGGTTGTTCATAGGAACACTGAGTGAGCCCACGAGCAATGGTCTCTTCCCTTCTCTAGCCTTCACAATCGCTGCATTGAACTGGTCAGCAGTCCACCCATCCCGGTCCTCACACTGAAAATCACCATCCAGAACCAGCACTTCTAGTTTTACTGATGAAGATCCAAGATGAGTATCTGGTAGTGCGATCATAGAGTTGGTTCTTGTGTCCATGAGCTGGATTTCAATTGGGTTGTCCATAATATCAACAAGTTTGTTGTTTGTGAAGATTGGTAGCTTGAGCTGCTTAGCGAAGACTAACTTCAGTGGAGGCAGGACATCTGCCTCTTGGATGCGTAGAGAAAGAGATCTGATAGAGAATATTTGATCTTGTCAGAAAACAGTTGCAGAAACAGATTAGCTAGCAGCGCCTTTTCCTTGTTCAGGTAATCTGATTAATTTAGATTTGGATTTTCTTGTTTCATGGCATATGAATCCTGATAACTCCAAGAAAATTTTCAGATAACAATAATAAACAAGAGAAACGAATATTCAGATACCTTAGTGGCATGTGATCTTGATGATGTGAAAACATGTTCTGGATTTCCTCACGCACCTAATAATCATAACATAATATATGATGTTATTAGCTGAGGTGCACTCAAAAATTAAACTCACGGTTGTGATGAAATAAATTAGTATCAGTACGTGTATGTTGACACTTATTAACACACATATAGCAGTGTTTTCAATATGAACTACAACTTGTGAAGGCATTTGAAGAATCATTCAGACCAACTTGGATTGTCTTTTGAGGGCAATCAGTAGACAAAGTTATTTCTCCTCAATGAAGAACTAAGTTTCATACCAATATTTCATGCTAAAAATAATGTGATAGACTGTACTGTTGACACATAAAAAATGTGTATGCTTCGTGTTGTCTTACCACTCTACGAATAAGTGGTTCCAGATTGTGGACTATTTGTTGTATAGTTTCTTGGGCCACAACTCTTCTTACCACACTGCGAAAATAAGAAAGTTAACCAGCTGGGAAATTAATCTTTGAGAGGGAAGCTAGCAAATGAATATTAACACATACATACGCCTATAAGAGAAACCTCATTAATTAATTTAGTGTCCATTAGAACATGAATTCGAAAGTTGGAGTTCATAAGGTGGCCTAATAATAATTAAAACCAAAGGATGATACATACTATCCTGATGATCAATCTATCTCGACTCAAAAACCGCCAAATACATTTATCCTGTTCTTTGCGGAGTTCTTCAAACTTTAAACCAGAAAATAAATAAATGATTGGAGAACTGAACGGGCAAGTACGTAGTAGTTGCAAGAAACTCGAGTCAACTAAAGCAGGCAAAAATGAAATAATTGATAGATCGGAGACGGTGAACTGAAGTTGTTACGCGGTAAAAGCAAGCGGCGCCGGCCGGATCCGCCTAGGGCCACGCCTGTGCGGATGATCATCGGCTCCGCCCCCGTCCTCATCGTCCTCCTCCTCCTCGTCATCGCGCGGCCTCCGTGCTGCCATCTTTTATCAGCTGTTCAAGTTCAACAATCAAATATCAGCGGGGAAGTGGAAGAAGAAGAGTAGTTTAGGAGAAGAATAATTAATCAAATTAGAGATCGATGTTTGTGCTCCGGTCAGATGATGCGAGAGAGGACCGGAGAGATCGAGGAAGAAGAAGGCGCTAGCTTTTGGTTCCGGAAAACTAACCTAGCTAGCAGACCGTGTAGCTAGTACCTGCAGTGTAAGTAAGGCACTGCTGAGTATATTACGTTAGCATATATATGCTCGAAAGCAACTCTGCCAGCACAGCGTATATATAGGCGAATTGAAGCAGGCTCTGGCTCGATCCTAGAATTGCTGTATATTTTCCGGCCGGTAGAAATTAAACGGCAACAACGACGCGTCAGGAGAACATTCGAGGCAGGCTCCGGGAATGTGGCCGGAAGCCGGCGTCACGCACTGCGGCAAGTTCATGGCATTGTACTGCTTCGATTGGTCATTGCTTAATACCTGCTGAGAGCAGAGTGAGGGCCTTGGCTTGGTTTTGCATGCGCGCAGCAGGCAGCAGCAACACACCGGCAGCCTGATGAACATCGTCATATAGTGCATGGAAAGTTCGTCAAAAAGTTCTCCGGTGAACATCATTCTCGTCTTGCGTACGTGTCGCTGCCAGGTGGGACCGGATGTGAAGTCCAAGGCTGGTTCGTGGAGGCGCAGCTTCGTGGACATGGCGACGACTAAGCTGCTGCTAGAGCTAGACTACTGATGTGGTCAGTTCAGCCACTTTTCCCGAGTCGGTCGTGCGTGTTCATTCGTACGTGACCAGACCACGACCGGCGGGTGGACAAACAAGTCTTGTTGGGCTTTTGCTCGGAAACAAGCTAAGCTGAGATCCTCTTGCGCATTGCATTGCTTGCGCGCATACACTTGTTGGGGTTCCTTCCTCCATTGTACAGCAACTAAGAACCTGTGACTGTGACAGATGCAGCTGGTACGTCGTCTTGCTCGGAAGCCAGCACGAGCTTACGCAACATTTGCTCGGTTACATCGAAACGTTAGTTTCTTAATTTCTTGCATATAGATTACTGTGCCATAAGTTTCTTTACACGTATGAATCCATACTATATATATAACTAAGCTAGCTAGCTGGATCGATGAAAGGGACTAATTTCTACTTACTAGCCAATATCTATCTGCAACCTACGTACCTTCCTGCTATTTTCTATGCACCTTCGTTCTTCTCATAAAGCCGATGAAAGCAACTCACTCTTCAGCTAGCTAGTACCTGGAATTGAAAATCCCTTGGTTGCAACATAGATACATCTTGCATTGTTTTGTACATACTATTAATTAGCATTAGCATATCTTAATTATATTCGTCTCTTTCCGATAGCTTATTATATTCTTCCAATGTTCCCGTTAGTCAAGTTATATAACCTGCTATGGAAACAAATTAAACAACCATAAAGTATACTATATATATGTCTAAACTACCTTGTTATATCACTGCTAAATATAAAGTAAACATAAATTATATGTGTCAACATATTTAGTAAATATACTTATAATGGGAATTTATGTTAAATTACATTCAAATTC
>Ga0182004_10005249_pt1 | contig 10551 bp, 6 predicted proteins | sample Sormic07211540_1_FD_120479 | JGI IMG/M metagenome (GOLD analysis project Ga0182004, IMG submission 120479) | Endophyte microbial communities from Sorghum bicolor roots, Mead, Nebraska, USA - 072115-40_1 MetaG | ecosystem: Host-associated > Plants > Roots > Unclassified | place: USA: Nebraska...
ATCAACCCGGCTGGAGCGGCTCCGTCCGCCAGATTTTGACGGACGAGTCCAACCCGCATCTGAGAGGAATATTCCACTCTGGAGCCAACCCAACCCTCCCATCCTCCAACCAAACAGCCACGGAAACGGGTTCGCTCCGACCCGGCTCACCCCGCTCTCCAACCAAACACACGGTTAATGTATCGACATGCAGTATCTGTCAACCCGTAGTACATACGATACGAGTACTACACAAACAACACCATACTACTATTATTATACTATTATTAGTCATCCACAAGCCCATAAAAAATAAGTTTGATTCACGATCTGAAAACCATGTGAAAAACAGTGTCAATTTCGATGGCTGTATATATACTATTATTATTATATTATTCTCTTTTTTTTCAGAACATGCTCGACATATATTTTATTAAGCAGAAGATATAGTATATTATTCTCTCTTTGTGATATTACAAACGTCCCAACTAATCCCAACAACTTGATTTCTCCATGGAAAAGCCAGCACCAGGTCTTTGCAAAAGCATCGACGCACAGCCTGGGAAAAGAAACGGCTCATAAATTATGTCTGACCCCCTAAAAAATGCACAGAAAACATGTGTTGAGACCGACGACCGACGAACTGATCTAAGCCCATTGTTCTTGCTCCGACGCCAGGACTTGTCGCCGGCCGGGCCGCCACACGAAAATATTCCCATAGATTCCATGGCAAAGAAGGCCGAACCAGGCTTCAAAAATTCAATAGAACTTCACCAAAATTTTGGAGAGAGGACGAAAGAAAATTTTGAGATTTCATATATTACACTAAAAATACATGGGAACGAAATAAAATTTTTGAAATTTCATACGGAGTATTATATCAGGGCCTTGTTTAGATCCGAATTTTTTTTGAATTTTGACACTGTAGCACTTTTGTTTTTATTTGACAAAAATTGTTCAATTATAAAGTAACTAAGCTTAAAAGATTCGTCTCGCGATTTACAGATAAACTATGTAATTAGTTTTTGTTTTCATCTACATTTAATGCTTCATGCATGTGTCGCAAAATTTAATATGACAGGGAATCTTAAAAAGTTTTTAGTTTTTTGGTGAACTAAACAAGGCCCAGACTAATACATGAGTATTCTCTACTGTTTATGTTGTATATTGTTCTAGCTAATTAATGGATCTGTGGTCATAAATCATGCTATTATTTTGCTATCAGAAAATCGTACCTTTGTTGAAGTCTGAAAAAAAAACTGAAATTTTAAGAGTTTTAGTAACTTCGAAGGGTGGCCGAAAATTACGAAGACCAAAATTGAAAGCAGCTCCGTTCCTCGTCTCAGGTCAGTCTTTGACGCTTCAGAACCTCAAATGGCAGTAGCATCTCACTTGCCACAAGATCTTCATCCTCTGAAACTGTCAATTGTCCATTTCCGAGACTGTCAATTCTTCAGAATCCATCAGTCTTTTTGGCACTGTCTGGCTAGTGGCCATTTGGGACGGAAGCACACACCGACGCGTACTCCTTGCAGCAGTGGTTTTTTTGATGAACCCTTGCAGCAGTGGTTGCCTCTTTGTTCATGCATACGTCTAAAGATTTGATGTGACGGAGAATATATAAAGTTTTTTGGAAACTAAACAAGGCCATAAACAAACAGCTAGCAGCAGTGATTGCCTCTTTGTTCTCCTCCTCAGCATTTGAGGTGAGACAAGGCCCGGGCAGGCCATAGAAAAATGCCTGGGCAGATTAGGGGCAAAGCCAAAGTCAAACGAACGAGCTGGGATCTTCGGTGGCATGGACCTTGTGGTGTGAACGGTGCAGCACGAATCTTGCTCTGGGGCTGCTGAACTGATCCACCTCCGGTAGTTTGGGATCCCTAAAATTAAGCATGTGATTGAGCAATTAATTAGAGCCTGATGAGATGCGATTGGGATTGAGTCAAAGTAGTACAACGTACAATATTCTCCGTAGCTATGTGTTTTTTATTTACAGTAGCAGTTGTAGTATATAGGAGTAGTAGTTGATAAAATACATGAACATTGCAGGCTACGAAAGGAAATGAATTTGTATATTGAATATATATTCTATCTTGTATGCCACTCGTACTAGTACGCGGAATCGTGTACGTAGTTGTCGTTTGTGTTCTCATTATCTAGAGAGAAAGTTTGCATGTGTGAGCAAAGGTTGTTTGTGCAAACTCTCACTATGATGCTTTATGAGGGTGTTGGGGACTACGCCATAGACTTTGTTTCACAAACTCTACCATAAAGTGGCCATACAAAATTAGAGTTTGTGGAGCACCTTTTTAGGTGCTCTTATAATTTCATTTTTTTAAAAGAGTGTGTGGAGCTGAAATCGTTTGGCTAAAAAACATGAAGTGGAGCTAAAAACGAGCGGAGCAATCAACTTTTTTATCATGCCAAATTGATCCACTAACTTTCTTAGTCTAATAGGGCAATACTCTCTCTATCATAAAGAAGAAGACATACCATCTATAGAATTTTTTTTAATAAGAGCTTGCATATCTCAATAAGTTACTATGTGTAGAATTTTATTAAAAATAGTTGTAGTAAAATCTTGTAAATATATAGTACTTTAAAATACATACTAAAAAATACACTGTGCAAATTGAAGGTGATAAAGCCGAATTTTACCATAGAGTTAGTGATTCTTATACAAATTTGTCACAATGTACAATTGCCCGCCACTATCCTAGTGACATCGATCGAGCTTCTTTTCACATAACTCCTCTTACTTGTTATAAATATTTTGTGTCTTGAGTTGTGATTGTCGATATCCTCCTATTTTGCAACATAAGTCCTCATATCCTTTAACTATGTGTCTCCACTGTCTAGGTTATTAACATCGTCGCTAAGGTACTCTTCGGCTCATGTACTTTTTCTAACATAGAACTAGGCACTAAAGTTTTCAGAGCATATGTCATTTGTCAGAGGCTATGGGCGTATTTGGTTTGAAGTCTGAAAACTTGGCTGGGCCAGATAATGATTCTTAAACGTAGGATTTTGATTGCCTGGGGTTCAGATTCTTGCTTGAATGGAAAGTTTTCTGGTAGGTAGCAACTAGACATGCCCTATTTGTCAAAGCTCCTAAAGCAACTCCCAGAGTTGGGAAACCTCTTTCATATTACGGTTTGCAGAGTCATTCTGCCAAACTAATTCCTTACAAGTGAACAAGATGCTAGGACATGAAAAAAAACAATTTCTTGATTCACTTTCTTCACAAAGGTTATTCTAGATAAAATCATCGTCAGATATAATCACTCTACACAAAAAATCCTTTCAAGAGGATCTCTATCAAACAGGCCACAAAAGTATATGCATTTTGGGAGATGGCAAGATGGTAGTATCAAGTTGTTCTTAAGACCAGACAACCTAATTTTTTTTTTGCAATAAATTGTACTATCTTCCCATTCCACAAGTTGATTCGTATGTGGACCTCCTATTTATTATGTTTAGGGAAAAAAGTTCTTATGCAAAGATAGTGACTACCAGCGAGTAAACGCAAATACGAGTATACACAATACTGACAGTTGGGCACATTATGGAAAAGAAAAAAAAAATCTGATGGTTTAAGTAAAAAACCAACTGAAACAAAGATGCTCCTGTGGATGAAATGCATTAGTAAAAGCATGAGATGAGACAACAACACAAAGTGTGGTGTACTAAATCCTAGCCATGGTGGATCCCTACCTAAGCACCAATAATGGACGCAAAGAATGTGGAAAAGGAGAGGTCATGAGTCTCAAAAAACCATAGCCACTTTTTTCCCCTCTATGTGATGAAAAAGCTTGACATTCCTCAATTCTGCAGTCCCTCTCTCCCCAGTCCAGCCCTGCCCTGCCCCACACCCCACCACAAAAAAAAAAACAGCAACATCTCTTGGCTGCCCCTGCAGCCAGTTTTCAATTCCATTCAGCCATTGACTCCTCTTGAGATCTCACTGCACCCTCCACATTTTCTGCATTTACATCAATGCCCTCACCTCCTGCCTTTCCACGCTAGGAGTATTTCCAGACAGGCCCAAAACGTATACGTATTTGCGAAGACGGGCCCGGCTGGAGAAGAAAACCTGCAGCGCCCTCGAATTCTGCAGCCTGCGCCGCCCTTGCTGCCGTAATCTCCTCCTCGTCGTCTTCTTCGGCTTCGGATACGATACGAGTCTTCCCGGCCCCTGCGCTCCGCTACATTCTCGACGAAGCTCCTCTCCATTGCGCTAGATCGGTGGAGAGAGAGAGAGAGAGAGAGAAGAGAGAGAGAGGGGAGAGCAGGAGCAGGCAGCCCGTACGGCGGTGCGGCGTACGTATCCCAGCCCACCGGCACGGGGCCGCGTTTACGGGGTGCGCGGTACCACGCACGGGCCCTTTTTCTGGTGCGCGCCCTCAATGCGCTCTTGATACCCCCCGGCTCCAGGTCCTCCTCGATCCGCTTCTCCTGCTCCTGGCCGCCGCGCCTACCTGGAGCGGCAAGCGGGAAGAGCGGTGGGGAGCTCGGCATTTTGATCCGGTTTTCCGCGCGCTTCATCCGCCCGCTGCGATCTCTGGAAGGTTAGTTAGTTTCTCGCAGCTCCGATTTTTGTGGTGCCAGCACGCGAGATTTTTCTTTTGGTGTGGGGGGTTCTTCTTCCAGGACTTCACCAGGTGTTTAGTGCTCTGCGTACCAGCTAGTTCTTGCCTTCTTGGGCGGTGAGTGGGTTTGATCGATTTTTTCCTCTCAAAAGGCAAGTTCTTTAGACGAGGATTCATCGTTCCTTCGCGATCTTGTTGTTGCTTGGCTGTCCTGGTTTCCACCTTTGTGCTCCGGATTGGTTTCCTTGGGGTAAACGCGTTTACACTCCTCGCTTTTCGATGCCATTGATGCGCAACTCCATTCGAGGTTTGCATTTGCGTTTGGTTCGTGCTTTCGATCGGCGCAAGTAGTATTATTTTTCCTCTTTTCGATGGATTGATTGAAATATTCTCGATTTTTCCTCTTTTCGATGGATTGGTTGAAATATTCTCGATTTTTCCTCTTTTCGATGGATTGGTTGAAATATTCTCGATTTGCCTGTCGATTTTACATTGAGGTGAGACATGTCTCAGGCTTTTAAAGAAGCCGCAATCTTTTTCACTTTTTTGTTCTTATGGAAAGAATAAAAGTCTTGATCTCTGAACTGAATGCTACTTTTGTAGTATAAGAAGATGTTCTTCGTTTGTGCATTTATATTCTTCTCAAGCATTTACTGCTAAAATTGCTCATTGTTTGATATGGCGTCCCATGAAAAGTCACGGATAGACTTGACAACGATAGACGATAGATCTATGTACGCAGTCTGGCGATTGGTCAATTGCAGGCTAATTCAACAGTGTTGGACGTCGTCGTGCTTGGTCCGGTCATCCTCATACTGTTGCAGTTTCTCATGGTTCAACGCGTATTTTTGTAAAAAAAAAAACGTGCGCCTGCACCCCGTTTCACACCTGATTTTCGGGACCCCCAATTGACATTAGAAAGAGTCAAAAGCCCGTAATTTTGAAATTATTGGTGTCTATTATTTGAATCTTGTATTGGATACTTGCTATGGTTGAACAAGCCCCTTTTTTCTAGTGCAATCATTGCTAATATAATAGTGGGCAGTGGCCATTGCTCAACTAGTTCTGTTTACAATTTTGTTTCCCTGTTGCTGTATTTTAGGATTCTTGGGAGGTCCTGTGTGTGACTACTGGATCCTCCACCAAGCTTCAAGTTCCAGGATCCATTCCTCTGTATTGAGCAAGCTCTACACCTCTGTAGATTATCAGCCTGATTCACAACTTGCTGCAAGAATTCGACTGCAGATGGACCAAGGAAGCGCGGCTGACGCCATTCCTGGTTTGAGGGCTTCTGTTGGTGTTTCGAGCTAGCTTACTCATTTTTTCCTCCTCAAAGTTCCAATTCAACATGTGGTTTCTATGGATCCAGACATCCAAAGTTGGAATCTGATCACTCAAGTCAGCGCTTCTTAGCTTCCTTATTTGCCATTATGGAGGAGCAGAACTCATGGCTTAGGACCAAGTTCTCCCATACTGTCTACACTAGAGTGGATCCTCGAAGAGTAGCTGTTGCTCCAGTTGGCAAAGATATGGTGCTACCTTTTGCTCCGCTTAGCAAGGATGTTGAGCGGAAACTGCAGAAATTTGTCAATATGAAGAAGTCTGTATCAATGCCTGTTGATCGAGATGATGAAGATACAGGGACTGCATTCAAGCACTGCGCTAGCTTGCCACTAGTCCGATCCCCACTTCAGCTTGATAGGGACAAGGTCAACAAGCCCAAGAGGTCGAGTTTGGAGATTCCTTCAAGCCCCCCAATGAACTCAGAGAGTTGCAAGACTCCAAAAGCAAGGAGCCTGGTCAAGAGCCCGAGTTCGATGATGCTCCTAAGTTACTTGAACAAGGCACCCTCAAATCAAGGCTATAGTCCGCAAAAGGCTTATGGACCTCAGCCCAAACCGAGATCAAAGTCCCCCCTTCCTAGTATTGTACCTTCTGGGGTTTTCAAGGAAGCAAAGTCTAGCAGCCAGAGGTTTGCGAGCCCTCCTCCACAGCGAAGAGGATCTGAAAAGAGTATATATGGCAAATCATTTGGTAGGCAGGTCTCTGATATGGGTCAAAGTCCTGATTGGTGCTCAACTCCAGTGGTATCTGGTAAGCACAAGTCTCAAAAGGACAATGCTTGGACAAGGAAATACAGTGGTGGAAGGAGGGTTAGTGCAGTGAACCCTGCTGATGATCGAAGAGCACAGTTGGTTAGAATGAACCAGGCGGTGCAGACGACAGTTGATTGGACCCTTGTTCCATCCAAGCTGCTCGTTGGGCACAGGTTTGCTAGTGGAGCGTATAGCCGGCTGTACAAGGGGTTCTATGATGATAAGCCAGTTGCAATTAAATTTATCCGCCAACCTGATGATGACGACAATGGGAAGATGGCAGCAAAGCTTGAGAAGCAGTATAACAGTGAGATCAATTCATTGTCTCACCTGTACCACAAGAATGTGATCAAGGTAACAGTTAACAAGAATGTGATAAATTTTGCCAATCACTTGCTCTTTAGTCTTATTTCTCCTGCTAAATGGTTATATACAAGTGCATGTGCTAATTTTACATTAGACTCTCATAACCATTTTATTGAGATCAGTTTAAATTAGTGCTACTGATTATGGCTTGTGAAGTTGCCCCCACTATTTTTATTTTAGAAACAAATTAAGCTGGTGTTACCACTCTTAGGAACACTGGAACTACTGTGCTAGTGTACTCTACTGCTCAGAGTATTTATCAATATATGTTTGTCTTTGTATGGATTGTTTGTAATGAGTTGATCTCACCAATTACGCATCATGCATTTCAACTGTATGTAGTGTTGATTGCTTTGTAATGCAACCACCCTTCTCTGATCAATTTTCTGCAAATGCAGCTTGTAGCAGCCTATAAATGCCCACCAGTTTTTTATATTATTACCGAGTTCCTTCCTGGAGGCTCATTAAGGTCATACCTAAATAATACAGAGAACCACCCCATCCCTCTGGAGAAAACTATATCCATTGCTCTCGATGTTGCCCGTGGTTTGGAGTACATACATTCTCAAGGGATTGTTCACCGTGACGTTAAGCCCGAGAACATTCTCTTTGACGAGGACTTCTGTGTGAAAATTGCTGATTTTGGTATTGCCTGTGAGGAGACTTTATGCGACATGCTTGTGGAGGATGAAGGCACTTACAGGTGGATGGCACCTGAGATGATCAAGCAAAAGGCATACAACCGAAAGGTGGATGTCTACAGCTTCGGACTGCTCATGTGGGAAATGGTGTCTGGTAGAATTCCTTACGAGAACCTGACCCCTTTCCAGGTGGCTTATGCAGTAGCCAACAGGGTAATGATTTCTTTCTTGCTTCCATTACAAACAAAATGAATTTCTTTGCACAGTGACTGTCAAGGTGAATATATCTCTTACATGATTGATTTTTTCCAGAACTTGAGGCCAACAATTTCTCCAGAATGTCCATCGGCCCTCAGACCCCTGATTGAGCAGTGCTGCGCCTTGCAGCCTGACAAGAGGCCCGACTTCTGGCAGATTGTGAAAGTCCTGGAACAGTTCCACTCCATTGTCTCACAGGGTGGCTGCCTTGAAACACCAAAGAGCGGCACCTGCCAGGACCCCAAGAAGCGGCTCATGCAGTGGATTCAGAAACTGAAACCGACGCATAGCACCTGAGTAACCAAAGCTCTCATAGTTATAGCATCGTTGCAGCCGTAGTTTTTGTCAGGTTGGGTATGCTCAGTAGTTTAGACCTGTTAAGGATCCTTGATTCAAGGAACCAGTATTCTAAGGATGCTCGTAGCTGTTTATCTGCTGATCTGCAATATAGATCTCACAGTAGCTGTACATGGTTATGCTTTTGTAATTTTCTTCTCCCTTGTTAAATTTACCTCCAGGTTATTCTCATGATAACATAGCATGTGCCCCTCACTCGTTGAGGTGAAATATAAAATGGCAAAAGGAAAAGCATATGCAGAGTTGACTCTTGAGGCCGTCTTTTGGGAAAGGGCGTATGCTAATACAATTATTGCGCCCTTCTATTATTAGCAGCTGCCCCTGCCGTGCTTATTGTCATGATGCTGATATCTGAGACAGCAACATCAGATGGCTGCTTTACTAAATCTCCATTATCCTTGAGGTCACAAATTATAGTATTTTCACCATGTTATGTCGACAGTTTCATTCTGTGTTGAGAGGTGTTTCTGAAACCGGTTTCGTATCCATTGGTTTGCAGCATAGTCTGTCTTTGGTGAAAACTTTGGGTTAATTCTAGGTCCAGTTTGCTGCATTCACCATGAATATACGCCTTGTTTGGATGCAAAGTAACTTTAGAGTTTTGCAACAAATACAATAATGGTTTTGGTTGTGGAGCGTCATGAAGTGTTCGGATTGGACAAACTTTATAATTTTGAAAACTAAACAGTAGTCTTTTGAGAGTGTTAAAAACTCTGCTGTACATCTCTTTTTTTTTAAAAAAAAAAAAGAAAACTATGGTTTTGCATGTCTCTTGCTTGTCAAATACTAGAATTTCTCAAAACCTTGACATCCAAACAGCCTGTCGACAAAAAAGCAGAAACTGAGTCCAAAACCTGAGCATTGCTCTCTGGCAGTACACCATTTCAGAGTTGAAGGAGAGAATGCATGGCATGGGTCATTCAGTAGTCTCACAAACATGCCAACATGTTTTCTGATTCTGAACTTGGTTAACACTAACAGGATGTCCCCTTGTTTTTATGTGTGTATTTGTTATATGATGAAGAGGTGAGCTACGATCATCTCCAGTCCACTACATGAGCACAAATCGGCTGGTGTTCTTTTTTCCTGTACACACACACACACACATGACATGACACATGATGCATGTCGACTATTACTTGCACTGCCTGTTGGGGAAGGCCTCGGACCTGACGATCCTGTCGATGAGCCTCCCGAAGCGCTCGGCTCCGGGGCCAGGCCTGAGCACCCAGTCGTTGTCCACGGCCGCGCACGTGGCGTCGGCGCCGCACCAGCCGCCGGGCACGAACGCCACCTCTCCTGCCGTACTAGTGCCGTTGGCGGGGCGCGGGCGCGCGAGGAGTCCGTCGTCAATGGCGTCGAGCACGGGGTCGTCCCTCGGGAACTTCCTGGCGAAGGGCGCGCCACTGGCGAGCATGGCGGGCATGTCGGCGAGCGCGAGCGCGTGCGGGTGCTGTTTCGGCGGCACGTCCCACTGGATGTGGTGGAGGTCGTGGTTGGCGACGCTGGGCACGAAGCGCGGCGCGTTGCAGAGCAGCGTCTGGAAGTAGCCCTCTGGGGAGGAGACGAAGTTGGCGTAGTACATGAGCAGGGTGCGCGGCAGGTTGTCCCACCCCCACACAGTGTACTCCACGAAGTCCCGCGTCAGCGCCACCCAGGCCGAGCCCGTGAAGAGCTTGAACGCCGTCGGTAGTGCCCGCTTCGGCGTCACCCAAAACAGGTCCTCCTTCTTGGAGCCGTATAGCCCTGGGTCCACGATCATAGGCCGACCCCGCTGCCACCTGCAACCATGAAGCATGGCAGTCAGCTTCAGCTACCCCTTTTGCATTTTTGAGCTGCAGATGCATGCAGAGATCAATTAAGCTACTCACTCCTTCCAGCCTAAGTTACCCGTGTGCTCGATGAAGTTGACGTTCCTTGGCACCGTCGAGAATACGTGCAGAATGTCTGCCATTAGTCAATTCAACATTCAAATCCGTTGGTAATTAAAGATATCGTCAATGAAGCTTTTTGTTGTATGTATAAAAATAGTGCAAATTGTGTGTACTCGATCACGCGGGCATGGAGAGGAAGACGACGACGAGGCAAACGACATGATGATCAAAAAAAAAAATTCATATGTACACGTATGTGTATACGACTATATACGTACCGTCCTGCGTCATGAGCGGGTAATCGGAGGCGGAGAGGTTGATGAACCAGTCCCAGGCGCCGCCGCGGCGGAGGAGGATGGCGCAGGCGTGCAGCGTGTTGGCCACCATGGTG
>Ga0182004_10005250_pt1 | contig 10550 bp, 12 predicted proteins | sample Sormic07211540_1_FD_120479 | JGI IMG/M metagenome (GOLD analysis project Ga0182004, IMG submission 120479) | Endophyte microbial communities from Sorghum bicolor roots, Mead, Nebraska, USA - 072115-40_1 MetaG | ecosystem: Host-associated > Plants > Roots > Unclassified | place: USA: Nebraska...
TACTAGTAAATCCTAATGGAATCTTACTGCTTTAGCTGAAGACGACCCGTCATAATCGTTGACAGTTACGCACACAGTACTTTGCCTATCCGGACGCGTCGAATCGGCTCGATTTGAGATTGGATCCGATGGTGCCCTGCACGTTCCGGTTTCCATTTTCGTTCATCCCTCGCTTACTGTTCAACCATTACACAAAATCGTCCTTTTCCTGAACTTCGTCTTTTGCTAGTCCTGCGAGATCCAATCCGAGTCCAGCAGGGACGATGATGACCAGACAAAAACTCATCACCTAGTATGTACTCCGTACTAGAATTACTAGCAAGTGTGCATGCGAAGCCATCTTCCATCCTGTACCCCCTTTTGTTTCGTTCCTGTTGCTAAGCATGTTGCCTACGGTGTCTACCACTATTTTGTCTGACGGATGATGATGCTGACTTTTCGGCTCTGGTGGTGCAGGGTGATGCTTGTGGGGTGGGGAGGCAACAACGGGTCCACGCTGACAGCTGGGGTCATTGCCAACAGGGAGTAAGTGCTTAATTTGTCCCATATTGCTTCCCGTTCCTGTGGAGTGTGGAGTATTGTCGTCCATATTTTTTCATTTTGTGGCCTAAGAGTGACCAGAAGACTGTCAAAAAAAAAAAAAAGAGTGACCTGAATCTGTTGGTGGTTGTTTCAGGGGGATCTCATGGGCGACCAAGGACAAGGTGCAGCAAGCCAACTACTTCGGCTCCCTCACCCAGGCCTCCACCATCAGAGTTGGCAGCTACAACGGGGAGGAGATCTATGCGCCATTCAAGAGCCTCCTGCCCATGGTAATCTATTATAGACTTAGCTTCTACTTTTCTTTTACCGAAACCAAACATACATACATGCAGAACAAGGCATATTCCGTAAGGTGCTAGTTGATGTTATAAAATGAACCTGTCTTTCAGGCCAGTGGTCTCAAGTAAACGGAATGTTAATCATTGCTTTGAAAAAAAAATAAAGGTTCTAATTTTCTGAAATGAATGTTACACTTAGCATAACGAAAAAGGCAAAGTATACTGTCAGAAAGGTGCTGAAACAGTAGACTCGGTCTGCCATGTTGTGATCCTACTTGCAAGCCAAAAGGTTCGCTGAAAGGTTCCAGCATCTTTGGATTACACCCGTGCAGTACTGACGGCGGTGCTAACTGGTTGCAGGTTCGCAAACTTTGTGGTCTTCTTTTCATGACCAAGTTGAAATGTTGAACTGATTTTCAGGTGAACCCAGACGACCTTGTGTTCGGAGGCTGGGACATCAGCAACATGAACCTGGCTGATTCCATGACCAGGGCCAAGGTGCTGGACATTGACCTGCAGAAGCAGCTCAGGCCCTACATGGAGTCCATGGTGCCACTTCCCGGCATCTATGACCCAGACTTCATCGCCGCTAACCAGGGCTCTCGCGCCAACAATGTCATCAAGGGTACCAAGAAAGAACAGGTGGAGCAGATCATCAAGGATATCAGGTATATTGATATGGATGCTAACATGCCTTGGTGCAATCAAAGAAGTGCACTCAGTGCAACCTAAACAAAGAAATACAAATACTACTGTGCATTAACTACATATGCATACATATCATAACATATTGTTTCACTGGTGCATTTAGAAGTCTATACTATTTTTTGACGGTCAAGTCTATACTATTTAGACAATTTGACATTGTGTATACAGCAACCACTCAAACTTCCATGAGCACTCCACAAAGAACTGAAACTACTGACTCGACAAAGAACTGAAACTACTGACTCCACAAAGAACTGAAACTACTGAAAGCTTACGCAACTATTCATAGTTAATGATGTATTTTGGTGTGCATGGTTTGAGGATCTAGATTAACATAGTTGAAGAAACATGGTTCACTAGTATAAGTAATCCATTGTAGAAGCTATGGCTTATGTAGCTAATGAAACAGGGAATTTAAGGAGAAGAACAAAGTGGACAAGATAGTTGTGCTGTGGACTGCAAACACTGAAAGGTACAGCAATGTATGCACTGGTCTCAACGACACAATGGAGAATCTGCTGGCGTCTGTGGACAAGAACGAGGCAGAGATCTCGCCATCAACACTATATGCCATTGCCTGTGTCATGGAGGGGGTGCCGTTCATTAATGGGAGCCCTCAGAACACCTTTGTGCCAGGTGGGTGGTTTGGGGTGTGTGCAAAGTTTTATAGTGTCGCATTTCTGTTCCAAGGCTTATTAACAATTGTTGCATGTTTGTAGGGCTGATTGATCTTGCTATTAAGAACAACTGCTTGATTGGTGGTGACGACTTCAAGAGTGGACAGACCAAGATGAAATCTGTCTTGGTTGATTTCCTTGTTGGTGCTGGAATAAAGGTACAAATTATCAACCAACGAAACTTAATATCTCTTCTATTAAGATGAAGTGTATTTGGCAAACCTCGTACTTACAATAATTCTTCTATATGTCCATGCAGCCCACCTCAATTGTGAGCTACAACCACCTTGGAAACAACGATGGCATGAACCTGTCTGCCCCTCAAACATTCAGATCCAAGGAGATCTCCAAGAGCAATGTGGTGGATGACATGGTCTCAAGTAATGCTATCCTCTATGAGCCTGGCGAGCATCCTGATCATGTTGTTGTCATCAAGGTCTGTCAGCTAATCTTTCACCTTGTTAAAAGTTGACACATGCAACAATTAAAAGGTAGATTTATATTGAAACTTGCCACTCTTTTTTGTTGCAGTATGTGCCGTATGTGGGAGACAGTAAGAGGGCTATGGACGAGTACACCTCCGAGATCTTCATGGGTGGCAAGAACACCATCGTGCTGCACAACACCTGTGAGGACTCACTCCTCGCCGCACCTATCATCCTTGATCTGGTGCTCCTGGCTGAGCTCAGCACCAGGATCCAGCTAAAAGCTGAGGGAGAGGTAAGAGCCCCACCATATGAATAACCCAAAGCACGCTAGGTGATTCAGCACTTTAGCACCATCTAATGTCTCTCTTATAATATGCAGGACAAGTTCCACTCCTTCCACCCGGTGGCCGCCATCCTGAGCTACCTCACCAAGGCACCCCTGGTAATCCTTTGCTCCTGCATTCCGGCATTTGCACAGCATTTTGCTCCAATCCAGCCACTAATCTCTTTCAAAACCTGAACAACAGGTTCCCCCTGGCACACCGGTGGTGAACGCTCTGGCAAAGCAGAGGGCGATGCTGGAGAACATCATGAGGGCCTGCGTTGGCCTGGCCCCAGAGAACAACATGATCCTGGAGTACAAGTGAGCGAAGTGGCGTGGCCTATATGCAGGAGGCTGCTGGAAGGGAACTAGAATGGCGAGATTAGCTGTGGGATTGTATTGGCTTCTCGTGTTTTCTTTTGCGTTCTTTCCTGGTCATTGCTGTTACGCTTGTGTATTTGTCGGACCCGTAACTATCAGGGCTCTGCTATTAGCGGCACGAAGCCTGTAATAGTATCAGGTATCGTATGATAATTTGATGGAGGGTGCTAGTTTCCCTCGGCATTCCTAGTGTTCATTGCAAGTTTCCTCGACGCCTGTTCGGATTTTAAATGTTATATCACTACTAAAATGGTGGAGTTCTCCTAGTGTTTTTAGTTAGTAATAAAACACTACCACTAGTCAAAACACTAAGAATTTCTCACTAGAAGGCATTTATTAGGGAAAGTTCATACTAAATTTTGAATACTAAAACACTAGAAGAACCCCACATCACTAGAAGAAATTATAAAATCTGGTTGTGTATGCTGTGCAACCCTTAGAGCCAGTGGCGGAGCGTGGAGGGAAACAAGCAGGGCTAAAAAAAACTTTTCAATGCAATCATAATCGGTAGCAGCAATATGATGAAGTACTTTTCATGAGCTGAGGTTTGTCTCTACGAGGATCCACCAGTGCTTGGAGCATCTCTGAGAATTTTGAAAACTCACAGAGAAGCAATGCTGTCCAAAAACTGCTCTCCAACAACTTCAACACACCGTCGAAGTGATGCCAAAAACATTTCATTTCTCCAAGGGCCACCTTCCGCATTCCCATATTTGCCGCTGCCTTCAGGTCCGGCCAAGCATCCAAGCAATTCCGCATGCAATGCATTTTGTTCTGCAAAGGTATTTCCATGCTATGAACTTTGGTGGCTTATTTATTTGTACCAGCTTTGACTCACTGGTAGTTTTGTATACAATTATATTCCTGAAATGTGGCAATTTCCTTTTTTTTTTTGGCATTTTTTGTATTCCTCGCCTGCCGTCTAAGCCGCGCCCGTTGCGATGATGATTGTTGGGATCATTTTTTCGTGTTTGTTCAATCAATAATCTTATGAAGAGCTTTGCTTGCACTAGTATCATTTTTTTTAATAAAGGATAAAACAATATCCGGCCTCTACATCTAAGGATGTATACAGCCAATTATTACAATGTTTGGGATTAGAAAGGAGTAAAAGCAAACCATGGTCTGAGACATTGACCAGGACTCTAAAGTAAACAATAAATATGTTTCCATCCTTTATTAGAAATCTCTAAAACAATAGTCTTTAATCTTTTGTTTATCGAAGATAGAATGTCCTTGGTTTGCTCATCACGCTGCAGTGGGACCCAAAAGTGAAGCCAATACGCTCTTCTGAAAATAACCCGTATAAAAGAGATAGTTTTGAGATTGTTAAAAATAACATCATTCCGGCAGCGCTAGATGGCCTAGCACATGGCAACAACCCCCACCCAGATCACATCTCTAAGTTTCTTATTCTGATTACGAAGCCAAGTACCAAACATATGGTTAATAGATCTAGGTAGAGAAAATTACACAAAGGCACCGTACATGCTATTTATGGTTGCACAATTATCGTTGTCAAGCCAGATTATACAGAGAAGCATTAAACCAATGAGCATATTACCACACGAAAAGACTTCAGAAGAAAACGTATAATGCTAAATACTGTGTTGCGTAGGTGTTTAAGGCATTATCTTTGGAAACACGTATGGAACTGCATATCTATATGTCAGTATGTCACTCTGTAAAATTTGCTTGATGTTTTTTTTTTTTTTTGAAAAATACAGATGTTGATGACAAGGTAAAACGATGGTGATTCAGAGCTCATGTCTTCCCAGAACTTCAGGATCTGCTTAGCATGCTAAACTGAGCATGTAAAACACATGGTGTGGCACAAGCTTTTACTGTAATCATATTGAGCAAGGCACAGGGGCAGATCAGCATGTTGTTACCACTTCGGAGAATTGCTTCGGAGCTCAAAATTTCTAGGTTTCTTAAACAGAAAAAAAAAAATCTGCATAGTAGAAGCAGAAAGACTAAGGTATTTAAAAATGACATTTCCTTGGGTTACTAAAGACCTTGGAGTAATCTTTGGTTGCCGTTGGCATCACCGAAGGGATTATCATTTCTTATAGACTAATACTGTCATACTATATCTAGCAAGAACTTGATTCCAGTCTTTTTGGTGTATTAATCCATAATATCTTCATATGATCAGGGCATCATGTCTTCACTCTTCACCACATGTTCGGCTTACACCAGATTAAATTCGAAAAATACTTCTAAGAGTATTGTGTTAAATAATTTCTATGCTCTAAGATATTTATTACATTTTTTTATTATAGCTTTGTTCATTTGAAATTAGCTATCAATATATCCCTTAGCTATGTGATTAGATCAAAGGCCCCACCCAGCTTTATTAGAAAGCGTAAGAAGACCCCGATCCTCACTGGGGTTACCAGTTTTACCGATATAGCTTAGAAGAGAAAAAAAGGCTCTACTAATCCATCACACACACCTCTAAGAACTATGTCACAGATTTCATAAAAAAAAAAGAACTATGTCACAGAGAGATACCAGATTTAAGCTTGCAGCAAAAGCTCTTCAACTTTAAACCGCAGAAAGGGAAACAACTTCTACTTAAGAACACAAAACTCCTAAAAGAAAGATCAGGCCATGATTCAGTTTGTCGATGATTTGTTCCGCCACAACCTTGGATTTGGGCTTCAACAGCGGCTTCCAAGCTTTTACCAGCATCAGCGTCTTAAGAATGATTGTTGTCGGAGGCTGCCAACACTACCCTCCCATTGAACACGACATCATTCCTTGTCTTCCAAAGAGTCCATAGCGCTCCTGCACAGACAAAGAAAGTTACACTCCTCTGCACACCCTTCAGGCTTCCAAGCACATCTACAAGCAAAGTCACAAAACTGCTTGGGGACTGAGGCCACCCAAGCACGCAGTGAAGGTTCATACGTAGGATGCAATGGGGCACTGAAAGAGGATGTGATATAAGGTTTAAGCTCCCACAGCTCTTGCAATTGGGTGAGCCTGACCACTTTTTCTTAGACAACTGGACTCCATATTGTATATGGTACGTCATGATAAGCCATCCACATGAATATCTGAACTTTTAACAGCGCTCTACAATTACAAAGTTCCTTGAGATGAACACTCTGAACCCCTCTAAACATCAACAGTCTATACAGAGAGCGAGCTGTAAATTTTCCAGAGTTCTCCAATTCCCAAAACACCTCATCTCTACCTGGTATTAACTGAATCTCCTCTAACAGACTCTGCAGTCCTGACTCTGCAGTCTTGACCATCTAAGGATCTTCTAAGATTTAAAAGCCAATGTTCTCTTGTCCACACTTCAGCAACAGATATGTCAAGCTTTGTGCAGATTTAGAAAAGCTGCCAGAACTCAATCTGTAAAGAGGTGCCCCTAAAGAGGTGCCCCTATTCAGTGATCTAACCAGAATCTTGACTGACGGCCACTCTTCACTCTAATGCCCCTGCCCATCTGGTACTTATCTCTAAGGTCAAGCAAACTTCTCCATTAGCTGTCATTAGTTTTTGTATTCATATCATTATAGTATTTAGTAAATATTTTATGAACAAAACTATAATAGTTAACACCTAAATTAAGAGGGAGACACTTGGCAAAATATTGCATCAACCTTGGATAGGCCATCAAGGATATATCATGAAAATCCTGACATGTATTTGGGCAAGTACATGTAAAAAGGCAAAAATAACATAACGTCACTATTTCTATGCAGATTATGTACCAAAGTAATACTTATAAGTCATCAGTTTATTTGAAAGGAACTAACCAATTATAGTTGCAAAACTAAAAGGTAGATATCCGGTCTTTAAAACAAATGGAATAGGTATCAATGTCGTCACACTATCTTCGGCCTTGTTTTTGGTTTTCGGAACTGTAGCAATTTCGTTTTTATTTGACAAACATTGTCCAATCATAGAGTAACTAGGCTTAAAAGATTCATCTCGTGATTTACAGGTAAATTGTGCAATTAGTTTTTATTTTCATCTATATTTAGTGCCTCATGCATATGTCGTAAGATTTGATGTGACAGATAATCTTGAAAAATTTTTGGTTTTTAGAGGGAACTAAACAAGGTCTTCTATGGAGATACAAAGCTGAACCTGTGACATGCTTCCCGAGAGAGAGAGAGAGTAGTATTCTAGTATGAGCAGAGGCAGAGCTAGCCATTTCGATTAAGGGGAGCCGGACAAATATAATGACATATCTAGATATGATAGATATATATACCTAAACATATTTTTCAACATTTTTTATGCTTTTACATATGTAGTTAGTATTTATAAAGAAAAATCATAAAATTATTATTAAAAATAGCTAATTTGATGTATTGTTATATTATAAAATGAATATTTATAGGTGTATGCAAAAAATGTGCTGTGGGGGGGGGGATATGAGTTCTAACGAGTGAAGATGATTTGAATCTATATCAATGGGAAATTAAAAAGGCCCGAACAAGCACATATATAGGTGAGAGTGAGATTTATCTGTTACCTCTCTCATGAGATATTTGTTGCAGTCTACACCTCTTTTTTTTTAAAATTTATTCCACGTCAAATTGCAATCAAGGCTAGGCATTTCAGATTCTTTTAATTTCCAATGTGACTACAGAATTTCATCTCCTTTTTTTTCATTGGAGAACACATACAATGACATTTGATACAACGGGTCACCGCATTTATTTTTTTTTTGAGACCACGCCGAGGCGCGTTCATCGCATGTTTATCACAATTATGTTTGTACTATTGCCATGTTTACCTCACAAGGGCAATGCTTGAAGCCTTAGCGTGAGAGGACCCTAGCGGCTGACTGGTCTCAGCAAAAAGTGATCCTCGCATCAGATTGCAGCTCCGAGTTCGAGGTTGAGCTACTAGCTACGCGGTGCTAAAGTTCATTGTAGATGAGACGGTGCAGGAAGGTAGGCGGCTACCGGAGTGGAAAGTTATCCACAAGAAGGGAGTGTGTAATAGAGCAGCTCACGAACTCACACAGCTAGCGAAGAGAACAAAGCATTCAGCTGTTTGGTGCTTTAGTTCTCCGGTCTGTGTGGAGCATATTATTGCTCAGGATTGTAACTTTGTTGCTGAGTAATAATAAAAGTCTATTTTCTTCGCAAAAAAAATACCTCTCATGATTTTTGTCCTATTTGTGTGGCAACTGGTAAGACATTGTTCTCTAGCAAAACCTATTGAGTCACTGACCGAATCCACATTCGGCTTTAGCTACCAGCAGATAGGATTGGCTACCTCGTGGTTAACAATCAACCAAATAACAAATTTAACAGCCAACTGCTATAGATTTGTCAATTTGGCATCTTAGAATACTCAGTATCTATGTCACTTATTTCTCGTGTTCCTGGTAGGAATAGGAACAGAAAGGATGTAACTATCGTTGTTTAGGCTTATAGTCAGTACCTCGTTCGTCCTTATCAGCTTTGATCATGTGAGCAGAGCATTGGGTCATCGCTCTTGATATTTTCACCAAGAATGGATGAAGATCTAATCATCTAATAATAGACTTTGCTCATGATTATTTCCTTTTGTTTGTGCCCCCTTTTTCCTTTTTGTGATCAGTAGTAGAGCTGAAATTATGGATGAACTTGGCTGTGTGTGGTGGCAGATGACAGAACTTTTCTTTTTTTTTTTCTGAAAAAAAAACAGCTTTGATCATGCCACCAAACACAAAAATGAACTTCCCGCGCTTGAATTTTGAACATTTCATCCATGTTCCAGTGTTTGCAACCAAGCAAGTCTACTGCAGCGCATTGTCCTGAACTTATTGCGTGATGTTTGAGTTTCCCAAATCTTAAATTCTAATTTTCAAGCAAATACTCTGCGTACTATTAGGAGCGATTCCAAAAGGTCTTATACTTGCAACACGCAAATAGGCTATATCAATGTATCATACTCGGACATGGAATATATTTGCGTGATTGTAAGGCATCTGAGAATGGTAGCGAATGCCAGCCAAGTTACTCAGATGCCACTTCTGTTAGTTCAACATAGTAGTTCCCTAAGTGTGGTCCCAGCTCTCAAGAAACTAGGAAAGTGAGTATAAAATTGGTCCCTTGCTAGGATATACATAGAAAAAGGATAGGTCAGTTATTGACTAGAAGTGATCCAGAACATCTATCAAAACAGATCCTCCCAAAAAAAATGAATATTACAGAACAAGTGAACTGGATAAGTTCGCCGCGCTCATGGAAGACCTGCACGGCTGCACCACGCCTTCATGGTCTTTGACGCCGACGATAACAGACTCACTATGCCCAACGAGCTCGCACGCGTCCTGTGCAGCCTCGGGGCCAAGAGTCCGTAACCGTCGCGCAGTGGAGTTCAACGTTCATGATCAAGCACATCCATACTTCATACACCCAAACACCGAACCCAGGAGAGAAAAGATACCACTTGTATCCAAGGGGTTTTGTACTTTTGTTGCGCGCACAAGAATTTACACTTGTAATTAATTACAGGTCCACAATATTACCAACATGCCAAACAGGGCCTTAGAGATGCTTAAATGTGTCAATTCACAAATATTTACAGTTTCGACAAAATTGTTAGTTGGAACTTGAAGTTGGAACATGGAAATAGATCAACCAGCACTGAAGAACATACAGTACACAGTTTCAGTGAGTTACAATCAAGCTCGGCGCTTGCTAAGACGCCAAGAGTTGGGCTCGTGGTATCTATCATACAGAGGCTCGATCCTCTCCTGCCTTTTCCTCTTGCTCATCTTGGTGGGGTCAGCACCCTTATAAAACCTTGGCGCCAGCTCAACAAGCCATTTTGGATCGATCACGGTCACCTCCCTCATGTACTCCTTTGTTGTCATCACAAGCTCATGATAGATGACCCAGTCTGGCTGGCGCTGGAACAATGCGCTGCTAGGGTGGATGTACACTGGCTGATTTTCGACCAAGGTTCTGTATCCTTCCTGGGGATCCTTCCTGGCGGCGTGGAAAAAGAAGCCTGCAGTGATCGCTTTCCTTATCTTTGTGAAGTTTTTCCCAGCGGATACAACATCAAGTTTATATCTGCACAGGCAATAGTGACATGGGTTAGGAAATAGATATACCTCAAATAAAGGGTTGTCTAGTCAATGAAGCATAGATCTAACACTGAAAATAGCCATGGGAACAATAATAACAAGCTGAATTTAGAAGAAAAAGTGACATGATGTACAGGCATAGCCAGGGTCCAAACA
>Ga0182004_10005251_pt1 | contig 10548 bp, 5 predicted proteins | sample Sormic07211540_1_FD_120479 | JGI IMG/M metagenome (GOLD analysis project Ga0182004, IMG submission 120479) | Endophyte microbial communities from Sorghum bicolor roots, Mead, Nebraska, USA - 072115-40_1 MetaG | ecosystem: Host-associated > Plants > Roots > Unclassified | place: USA: Nebraska...
ATGCATGGAGCATTAAATATAGACGAAAATAAAAACTAATTGCACAGTTTGGTCGAAATTGACGACACGAATCTTTTGAGCCTAGTTAGTTCATGATTGGACAATATTTGTCAAATACAAATGAAAATGCTACAGTGTCGATTTCAAAAAAAATTCGGAACTAAACAAGGCCACCATAGCCGGATTCCCGGGAAAATGACGCGAATCTGGGAAGCGCCACTCCGCATATTCTCGTGAAGATGCCCTCCTCACTTTTGTGCAGCGTATTGAGCCCATTTCTACTACAAAACAGATTTTTTCTTTTTTGTCAAATAAATCCATACGCGCCGTTGAGGTTGGAATGAAGAGGAAACGTGTGAGCGGATGAAACGTTCTTCAGTACAATGTGGAACGCTAATCGTCAAATGGCATAAAAAAGGGCATATCCATGGACCATGGGGCCTTCTACTTCAAACCACAACCCCCCCCCTAACCCACACACACACCGCCTAACATGATACAACTATCAGTCATTTAACAGTATTTTTCTTTTACAACAAATCAGCGAACACTACTTTCAGTTATGACTTTCCAGCTAAGCAAACATGGTGATGATTTTCTATCCAGCTTTTATGGCTCCGCTGTTCAAATCAAGCTACTGGTATAGCATGGGAGGCGCTAGGTCAATGCAAAGGAACAGTTTGGCGCAGTGGAGTTATCTTTAGGTCAAAGGGTGAGTGGGTAACTAACTGTTACTCACTTCGATGATAAATAAATGATGTGTTTTAAAATAGGGTTGAGAGAAGTTGTCCTAAACCGGGTCCTAATCACGTTATCTTGAACACATCTTCTGGACACACATTGACACGATATTGTCTTCCATGGTCTACAATGAACGTTCAGCTGCAACGAATGTCAATTCCCTAGCTCTGAGTGCGATGTGGTCATTTGCGTGGTGTACAATGTTTACAAGATTTAAGGGGCTGATTGATAGACAACAGAGGTTGGTCCTAGCACAATTTAAATGAATGGTTTTGTTCCAGCGCTTTGTTTGGTTCCTCACTTGAATCAAATTGATGCATGCGACCATGCATAAGAGGCTGCCGTGACACAATTTTTCCATCCGTAGAAATCGAGCTTCCCTCTCCATACAGGACGACTTGATTCATGCAGGATGCAGGGGACCTACATGTCAAACACCCAGAACTTTGATCTATACATGTAACCAAACACGATCCTATTTCGTACTGGACTAATCCCAAAGACAACCGAACACAACCACATATACAAGCTCAACTTAGCTAGCTCCTTTGGCCCTGCATAGCCTGACCATCCTAGATGAAGACATCTTCTACAACCAATCACGCCCTAATAGTTCTCCCCTACTAAGGGTGTATTTAGATTTAAGGCTAATTGCTAACTAACTAAAAATTAGTTAAAATTAACTCCCATGCATCTAAAAAGGAGAGTTAATAGGTGGTATAGTTTTTTAGCCAAGTCTTCAATAAGTTGTAAGCCACCTAGCTAGCCTACCATAGCTAACTTTTGACCTACTTTTAGCCTCAACTATTAACTATTTACTCACTTTATCTCTAGATATCTGTCATCTTCGTTTCTCGAGAAAGAACTTTGACTAAATGTATATAATTAATCTATAGGATACATAATTAATATCATTAGACAGATATTTGAATCTAGTTTTTTTAATAATTTTACTTAAAGATATAAATGTTGCATGTAATTTGTATAAATCGAGTCAAACTTTCAGTAGGGAAACCAGCAATATCAGAGCAAGTATAATAGCAGGCTGTAAGCTGGCTAAATGCTGAGGTGGAGGAGAGAGGAGAGGAGAAAGAATAGAAGCGTATTGTAAGCTTAGGTCAGTCTCAATGTATAGTTTCATGGCACAGTTAGCAAGACTACAAATTAGGTAACCGAGCCACATAAGTTTCATGGGGATGAAACTCCTCTATCATCTGATGAAACTCCTTCATTTAATGATCCTGCCAAGTCAGCAATTTTGCTTATGTGGCACCGTATTTAATGTGCATGACACTATCATGAAACATACATTGAGACTAGCCTTATAGCCGGCTTAAGCACAAAAACCAAAAAAAATTGTGTAAGAGATAAGTGGGTCATGTATGTTAATAATGATGAACTAACCACTTTATGAATGAGATATGAAAAAGCTAGAGAATCCTTAGTATTATTAATCTTACTCTCAAATACGCCCTAAATAGTTTCTTAAGGCTGCGACACTTATCCACTGCCAACCCTCTAAAAGATCAGCTCAATGTGGGCACTCGAAGCCCAAATTCAGGAAACCTAAGGCCTTGTTCAAAAATGGCTACCGTAGCATTTTCGTTTATATTTGATAAATTTTATCTAATCATGGACTAACTAGCCTAAAAAAAAACTTATCTCGTAAATTACAGACAAACTATGCAATTAGATTTTGTTTTCATCTATATTTAATGCTTTATGTATGCGTTCAAAGATTCAATATGATGGAGAATCTTGAAAAATTTTGGGAACTGAACAAGTAAATAGTTTCCTATAAGAAACAAATAAGATACAAAAAAAAGATAAAATAAAGAATTGGTCTAAGAGGGGGAAAATGGCCCAAAATGAAATCGCTGTATCGGCCTTTTCTTTCCCGCCGGCCACCACGCTGGACTGTTGACCAACGTGACGAGGGCCCATCAAAGTTCTAAATGTGCTCAGCCCACCTATTACTAAAGCCTACCTATATAAACCGTGGCCCAACCCGACAGTTCGTCCGTATTGCCACCCAAACTCCGCGGGCGCGAGGAAATTCTGTTTCTCGCCGCGTCGGCGCCGCTCGCCTCGCAACTCCGGCGGCCGGAGCAGCCGGCTCGCCGCGCGTGCTATCTCACTCGCCAGCTATCTGCCATCAGCAAGGTACCCTGCCGAAACCCCGAAACCCCGCGGTTACCTACGGATTATTGCAATCCACCTCGTGCTGAGTATCAGAGTGTGGTCGTCGCGACTAGGTTTAAATTCGAGTTTCTCCCAGAATAGTGGTGGAATTTGTGTTCATCGCTGTCGCTACGCGCACGGTTTAGTCTGGAATGGGTGGCCTCGAGGTGGTTCCAAGGAAGCCTGGCTTAAGGAAATGCGATCCCTATATGCAAAATTTGGGACTGGTTTGACTTGAAAATTTTTGTCACGATTGACCGGAGCTATGTAGAACCTGTTGTTTTGAACAACTTCACAGGACTAGTTTGTGACGTGATTGCACTAGCTTTGAAGTCTGTACTGTGATGTGTGTAAAGGTAGTGTAGGACCAGCTAGATAGGACAAAAGTGTATATTTCGCCTGGTACTAGATAGGACCAGCCAGCTAGTAAAACGAGATGGTTAGGTATGGGGAGCTTTGTTAATATCCGTTTCCTGAAGAGTCAGTTAACTTTTGCAGGTCTTCAGGCTGTGAGAACCTTCATGTGTTATTTACTTACTATTATTGTACCTGTATCTGTATACCATGAGAAATTTCCTACAAAACTTAATTCAGTTCTATGCCATAAGTAGAGTTTGTGTTTACCCCCTGTGTAACTTATGAATAATGATAGGAAAGGGGGGCTTGGAAATGCAATAACACAGCCATTACCTGAACTGCTTTCCCCAGTTTTCTTCTACTGGTTGGCTGATGACATTGTCAATTTCTACCAGTATTGTGAAAGCATTGTGCATGTTTTGAGTTTCCATTCATCTGAGTTTGAGCAGAGAGAAGCCCTTCCAAAGGAGCCCCAGTGTGCTGTGCATGGTGAAATAACCAGAAAATGATGGGATTCTATAGTGTTCCTATCCATGGTCTTGCTGCTTCAAATAAAGCCAGCAACAAAGAATTCCACTCTTCAGTTGGTGATGACTGATGAGATCTCCCGTATGACTAGCAACAGCTTCCGTACCTTATTCATCACATAGTGGCCAGATGCCCAGATCTTTTGATTATTAAGTGCAATAACATGTTTCATTTTGCGGTTTCTCAGATGATTTTGTGCGATCATGAACCTCCAGGATACTTTGCCTTCTTGGCGGAGGCGCAAGTGACGCATCAATGAATATTGGAACCTTGCTTTCTTCTAGAATTGCTTGATAGTGCTGTTTTTCACGTTCTTAATCTCTAAGTCCGCAAGCATAGTTGTAGAGCTAATGAACCAGTTAGGACCATCTGCTGATAAAGAATTTACCTTTCAGAACTGATTGATTTGAAGATTCTTTGCTCAGAGAAACTACAGAGTCTGACGTGAGAGGTAGCCTGTTGAAGCAGAGACAAGTGAGCCTTATGATTATACGAGCATAGTGCTCAGCGTTACAGTGTTCTGCATCTATACAGCTCTTACGGTGGTTGAGATAGCAGGCCATGCAACTGTTTCAAGCATTTTATCGTGCCCAGGTCATTATACTTTGGAAAATGTATTTCCAGAAATGAGGAAGGTGACAGGTTATGGCACGCACTTGTTTGAAATGAGTGAACTGAACATTTTTGTTAAACAAGTGATCAGCAGTGTGAGTCCAAGCAGAAGAAATTGAGGGGTTTGACTGATTGGCAATCGAGCGGCACCATAAGTCACCAGATGTCATGTTAACTCATTGCAAAATCAAAGCTTATCTCACACTTAGGTTCCTGCAATTAAACGGAAAGCAAATCCCTTTGCTACATGCTAGTACTATATTAAAGGAAGCTTCTGTTAGAAGATAATAAGCTTACTGCAGGACAGCAGAAGTACAAGTACCTATTATATTTATATCTACACAGTTTCCTCCAGGTCTCTTGGGGGCATGGTGTTGATCTCAAAAGTATGCCAAGTGATGTTGTGCAACATGTTGCATTGCACACATGCATATAGCCATTAAGCTTGAGAAAGTATCAATGTCCCTGAATAAGGAAGATTGGCTGCTTTTTCTTGAGAGCAGGTTCTGATTCTGAAGCCTAGAGACATTCTTGCGTGGTACTTCTATAGCATGAATTCAAATCAGAAATATTAATCATCTGCCACATGTCAATGCCAACAGGATATATTGAAATACAAGTGGTATGATTTACAGTTGTTTGATTTTATTTGTTTTTTTTCATGTTTATACAGTCCTTTGAGTGCGCACTTGTTCACTGACTGCAGCGGCGGTAACTTTGAAAGATGTTGCTTTATATGGGATTGGCTCTATGCTGCCCAGAAGATATTGGTTACTATAATGGCTCAGTGCACATTAGAACCTTAAATCTTATAACTTAGGTGTTTGCAGTTTACTTCTACGAAGGTAGAATTACTTCCCTTCTTTGCATTTATAATACTTTTTGTCTGCATGCGTGCTTAATTTTCTTTATCATTGTTCTATTTGCTTTTATCCTAAAAGTTTATGGGATTCAAAACCTACAAATATAGCTATTTGTAAAGGAACGATAATAATTAGCTTTCTGCCTTTATTGAAATATGATTATATACTTCTGTTTCCTTATATTCGAATTCATGGTCAAACTTGTGGTTTGAATACTACTGGATATTTCTAGGACAATACAACTGAGATATGTGATATACGTCTAATGTATTTGCTAATGTGGGCTCTTCTGATTTTTTGTATAAATAACATATATTTGCAGACCATAAATTTGTAACTTGAAGGCTTGGAGCTGGTTCAGAATTCAGATATCCTTGGGGGGTTTGTTCTGTGTGAAGGGAAGAGATAGTTAATATGTGCACATATATTCATTATTGAAAGCAAAGCATAGCATCCAAGTTACTGTTGTTGCTTGGATGCTAATTCAGTAATTTATTATTAGTGCAGGCTTGATGTAATTTTGAATTTTTTTTGCAGTATTGCAGCCTTAGTTGCCATTTAATATTTTTAGTTATTGAAGGTTGATATGATTATGCATTAAGTTATTAGATGGTAATATTGTTAAAAACCATGCATCACAGCATCGATGACCAGGAATAAATGAGGAAGAGTTTATTAGTTTAAAAGGAGAAAAAGGACTTCAGCTTAGGATCGGGATCATGACTAACAGTAGGTGGGCTGAATTAGCTAGAAATTTTACTTTGGTATTTCCATTATTTATTAAAAAAATTAATTTAATTTATGCAAATGGTCTTTCCTGGTATGGTTTATTTTTGGTAGCCACAAACTGTATTATGGATGGTGATGTGTCTTAACAACTAGCTAAAAACACTCAACCCAACCACCTTACTGTTTTGAGGATATAAATTAGCTAAGCCATGTAGTTTTGTCCTCTTTTACTAAACTTTTTTTCTGTTATAAACAGTTAATTTAATATTATCATGCATTGCATAGATTTATATTCAGTGTATGGTGACAAATCGTGACCCAAGTTCATTGCTGATTTATATCCTCGAGACACACTATCTAATCATTTTGACTTGCTGTGGTAGTGTCAAAATGCAACAGCTAAGCTAGGACCAACTGGCAATAGTACGAAACCCTTCTTGTAGGGCAGTGCTTGATCATACACTTGCAGTCATACTTTCCAACGCTATGCATTGGGTGGTTGGCTGGTCTACAGCTAGTTGCTTGCAGAAATGCTGTGTCAGATCTGAGACTTCTATTTAAAGAGAGTATTGCGTGGATAAATCTAATAATCTGGATACTTATTATACACATCAAGAGCCACACAGGGCATTCTGACCTTCGGTGAGCTGGTCCATATGTTACTGTTATGGCTGATTGTGCTACTGTCCTTTACCATATTTGTTTGCATCTTCCCAAGCTCCGGTAAAGAAAAGCTTGTAAGACTGCATTCATTCGATTGTTGAGAAAATAGTTTGACTTTAGTTTTCCAATCCATCTTCTAGAATACTGTTTACTTCAGGTATCTGTTCATTTTTTACAAGCTAAGAGCGTATTGTTTTAAGTAATTATGACTAATCTTACCGTCTCATTGATTATTAGGGAGGCAATGCCATAATCCATTTACTGGCATGTACATCAACCATCACTTCAGAGGGTTTAGGTAGATCTGGTGGGCAATAATATCATTATGCTTTGCAATCTAATTAAGATGAGATAATCATGATCTGAACAGGATTGAAGCAAAGCAAGAAGTTAGTGATGAGGGACCAGTACAGCTATCCTACTAGACATATTCAATGTATGCTTTTGCAACATGGGAGGCCCTTAACCAGCTACCTTGGCACCACAAGGTATCAAGGCAAATACTGGTATGACCTTTTCCAAAATTTAAGAGCAGTAGTAGTCTCGATCAGTTTTCTGAATTATGAGGCGTGAATCGTATGTTTAATTTGTTCTGCAGGCAATACTGTCTTATTTCTCATTTTCCAGCTTTTTCTCAAGTGTGTGGACTTAATGAACATGTGTGATAGGTTTGATAGATGGCGACACAACACAAACTAATGAGTTAACAAACATGCTTATGCTATTATACATGACCAAAAAGTCTAAGCTAATATGCTTATTTTAAGCATCCGAACTTAATAAGGCACTGTTTGGATCCACCCAACTAAAGTTTAGCTAGCTAAAATTTCAAAGCTAAACTTTAACCAGCTAAAAGTTCTCTAAGCTAAACTTTAGCCGGGGTGTTTGGATCCCCCAACTAATAGACTCAGTTAAACTTTAGCTGGGGTGTTTGGATCCTCTAACTAATAGACTCCGTTAAATTTAGCTGATCTTTTAGCTGGACTGTTTGGATCCCTAGTAGCTAGAGCCAGTTAAAATTTAGTTGGTGGATCCAAATAAGCCCTAAGGAGTTTGCTACATTGCCATCGCTTTTGCTGGTAACCATCACTGAACTTAACATGGTCCTAATCAGATGCTATGTTATCTCTTTGTGTACTATAAATGGTGATCGACTGTTGTTTTCATCAACATCCTAGAGACCTCTTAGTCTACTGTATGTGTCAATTGCAGCTAATATCCTTCCTGTTGTTGTGCTCTTCCGATCTCTTTTTTTGGCTGGCACGATCGTACTTTATGACTGACCAACTAACTGACTGGGCCCATCTGCATTGACTGCACGCTTTACCAACCTATAGAACCAAACTGTGGAGATGATTCGTGCTTCATTGCTCCTATTTGTGTGTTGTCAAATAGGGAAGAGAGAATATGGGGGGACCATGGTTTTTTTTTTCATTCACTTCACTCTTGCTTTCTACAATACTGTACTAGCTACCATGTGAGATTTTACATATGATGTGGCGTTCAAGTTTTTTCGAAGGGAACTAGGAAAATGCTGTAGTTTTTTTTGGTTGTTGCTAGTGCTGGATTAATGTCACAGTTCAAAGACATGACAACTGAAGCTTACTTGAACTGATCGATATCTGTTTTTACTGTGTACTGGCCGCAGGCTATAGCTACTTTTGTGGATGAACAATGGAAACAATCATACGTAGTATGGTGCGCTGTCACAGTTAAGTTGATGCCTTTCTGTTAATTGTATAGACATTGCATTTAATCATCAATTAAGTGCCCCAAGCTTGCGATCAGGGATTTTTGCCTGCAGACAATGGTTCCGCTGGTCATTATTGCTTGTGTTAGTTGTATGCTAACTTGGCTGCTTATTATTAATTAGCAGTGTACTGTTGTGATTATGCAAATCGTGAGCAGTATTTTGATGATTCTCTGATGATGTTCTCATCTCATTTATCACATATTTACGTGAAAGTGACATTCACAATATAGCACCTAGGAATATGGATATAACATTTACTATGTTTCTTCACTGGAGCAACAGAACTGCCAAAAAATTATTATTGATGAATGCACACAGTAAACATTTTGATCGAGTTGATTAACGTAACTGTGATGATACTGGAAACCTTTGTGCATTTGCTTGTTTCTCTTTTGTTTTGACTATCTTGCAGGAAAAGGTACATGGCATAAATGCTCAAAGATAAATGAATTTTCCTATGATGAACCATACATGTTGTTCTTAGTCCTGGGGAGTTTACTGGCTAAGTAGGTAGGCTGATGCTCTGTGCTTTGAAATGATTGTGTTGTTAGCCAATAAATTTATCTTTTTATTTCACAAATATCAACTTCATCTCATATTCCAGATGTTCTTTTGATGAGAACCCTCACTGGTATCAGTATGAAAGCGGAAGAATGGCCACAATCACAAGGCACTAATTCCCTTTTATTAGAAGGCGACACCGCTGATATTGATATATTTGATATATTTATAGCCTGATTATATATATTGATACATAACAAAGGGGTTTCACCGGTGACGGTGTGACTATCATGACTGGGGCTGCATGCTTATACATACAAGTAAGCCTTTAATAAATACAGAGCTTCACACGGTAGTGATTAATCTTACTATATGGTTTATCCTAATTAAGCTTGATGTAGTAATAGAGATACCTATATATGATGCAATCTTAACTGCTTGTGCTGCACCAACCACACTCTACTATACCAAACACTTGATCTGATCTGGGACAGTGACCTGATCATGCTGCTAGCTTGTTCAACCATGCAATTTCCTTCGGTGGTGTTTCAGATGACGATGCTGCCCGCTGCACCCTGGAACATCCCATGTGAGTGCGAGCTGCCCAGCAGCTCCTCGATCATCTGCAGCGCAATCCTCTCCTCGTCGTCCATCATCATCGCAGGTGGAGGCGAGCCGGTCGTCGTGACCGTGGACGACGTGGAAGTGGACGTGGGCGTGGTGGCCGCTGCGCCTCCGTCGCTGGGCACCGGCTCCTCGCCGGAGGAGGACGCCGGCGGCGGCACGTCCTTGTTGAGCTGGACGGTCATGACCCAGCTGGAGTCGGCGCGCGCGCCCGCGCGCTTCTGCCAGACGCCAATGTGGGACTTCTCCGGGTCGAGGCGGAGGCAGGTGAGCGACGGCGACGGCGTCTTGCAGCACTTGCGGAGCTTGGCGCTGAGGATCTGCGACAGGTTGCTGGTGCCGCCGCCGGGCGCTGCTGCCGCGGAGGACGAGCCGCCGCCACCGCCGCCGCCACGTGCGTCCCGCGCGGCCGGCACGGGGGCCAGCTCCCCGGTGGCGGTCCTTGGGACGGGGAAGTTGGTCTTGGCGTTGCGGCCGCTCATGAGGACGGCGGCCTCGTCGTACGCCCGCGCCGCCTCCTCTGCCGTCTCGAAGGTGCCCAGCCACACCCTCCTCTTACTGCATTCATTCGACAAGCACCACCACACGCATGCATGTTCACAGTCACACGCATCAGAACACATGGCGAAAGAGAAAGAAAGAAGAAGCCAATCTACGTCGTCTAGGCGAAATGTATCTTTCAAGCTAGAAAGTGATCGAGAGCTAGCAGTGTGAGGGAAGAAGATCGAGGCTGGGGGTCAGTAGTAGTTCTTACAGCAGCGGGTGCCTGATCTCGGAGACCCAGGAGCCCCAGTGGCGCTGCCTGACGCCGCGGAACTTCTTCTTTGATTGCACCATGGTGCCTGATCCCTCCCCTTCTGTGGAGGGCCGGGCCGGCCGGCAAGCACTGCAGATTCTCTGCCAGGGGAAGGACAGAGGGAGGAGGCAGGCTGCAGAGCGGTGGGAACCGGACGGACGAGCACTGACTCACTCACTGAGCAGCAGTGAGTCAGTGTG
>Ga0182004_10005252_pt1 | contig 10548 bp, 10 predicted proteins | sample Sormic07211540_1_FD_120479 | JGI IMG/M metagenome (GOLD analysis project Ga0182004, IMG submission 120479) | Endophyte microbial communities from Sorghum bicolor roots, Mead, Nebraska, USA - 072115-40_1 MetaG | ecosystem: Host-associated > Plants > Roots > Unclassified | place: USA: Nebraska...
AAATAAATAAATAAATAAATAAATGGGTTGTGACATTCTTCACCAATTAGCACAGCTATTCTTCTGACGCAGAGGATTCAATGCTCATAAGCAACATTTTATCCCATTTAAATGGATTCCAAAAAGGGCGAACGCAAATAGGAAATTGCAGTACTCATTGACTGATAAATCAAGCTGATGCTATGAAACTTCACTAGGGAAACACGGTCAAAATTATATAGTCAGACTACATACGCTAATTATCATGCATCACTAAGCCTAGAAGCAAGAGGAAACAAATTATAAATTTTGAGGATCATGTGCTCCTTTGCAATGAGCACATCAGTGACGGAGATGGTACAACAATGCCAGGGCACAACAGGCACATCACCCGAACTACAGCTTATGTTCGTTAACCACATCAGCTGACTTGAGTTAGCAGCATGTTACAAAGCTGTTGCTAATCAACAACATAGTTCGGGTTAACTGCCAATATTCTGCTCTCTGATGTTCTTCTTACGCCACTGCCATCTTCGGCTGGGGCTGCTGTGCCTTCATCAATGACTATAAGATGGCCTTCCCGCTGTATAAGTCTCTGCATATGTACACACATGAAGATTTTAGGTGCATCGTCATGCTAGGATGTGTGGTGTTCATTTAGTTAGAATGCACTCAGGATGGAAATTACTGCAGGACTCACCTCTATAATGGCCTTGATACACTTCACTTCTTCCTTCACCTCTGCTGTAGAACTATATGCCCCTTTGGCATTCTGCTGCTCAACATACCAAATGATAAGATCCCCTTGCTTCATGCCAGCCAAACCATCGCCTGCATCACCACAGGGTCCAATAAGCAACAACAAATGGCATATAACTTGAATGCCACAGCATAGAGAAACAATCCAATACATGAGGGAAGAAAATCTATTGAGGTTTCTAGTGTTTACATATATCATCGAATCATTCATAGTTCATAAGATGATAGTCAAGAAATTTATCCAGTGTAAGTTGCAAAATAATTACTTAGTCCAACAGAGACTTAAAAGTTCGCTCAGATTACTTTTCCACTTAGTGCAACTGCAATCCAAGTAAGAAATCATGTCTCCCAAAAGCCAAAAAAAGATGGTTCATGTTTGTGTTGCTGAGTCATTAGTTCATTAACAAGTTTAGATATCTATCACAGTTCTTTTGTTAAGCAAAGCAAGTATAGGTTTTGAGCTGGACTGTTGCTAGGATAAAAATGCATGGATATGGTTGAGTTAATAGGGCTAGAAGACAAAGTAATCCAGAAGAAGTACCATCTTTCTTGACTGACTCTTCATGCTGCCTTAGTCTCATAACCAAAGCTTGAGTAACTCTCTGGAAGTGTTCTTCAGTTATTACCAATTTCTTCTTACCGCTGTCCGCTGCTTGGTCATTTTCTAGTGTTTTGACATAAATAACAAAACAGTTAGATACAACCTAATAAAAAGACAGCCATATTAAGTTAACACTTGGAAACCCACCTGCACCCTGCTGCTGAGGAGCAGTATCTTCTTCAGCTGGCTGTCCAGCATCATTCTCAGAAGGTACATTTGTTCCATCTTCAGCATCTTGGAAGTCAGAGAGATCAACTTCACTTGATTCAACACTACACAAAATCAATGAGGTTCGCATCAGTGAAATCATTATGCACATCCATTCATATAAAGGTTACCAGTTCAACCAAATCACCTGATGATGGATGTCTTGAGCAATTTAACTGCCAGGCAGACATGAGCTGGGAGAACCTAAAAGATTTCAATACCAAATGAAGTTAGTCACAAAGTAATGGAAATACCAATGCAAGCAGCATGAAGATCAAATATAGGTTGATCATATTGTCCATGAAAGGCCAAGTGACTTAATATATTCCATGATTCCATCAGAACAGATAGACAAGTGGTAATGAAGAACATGATCCGTGATAGAAGTGAATTAGTATACTTACAACTCTTTCTAAATGGCTTCGAGCAATAGCTTCGGACAGCCGAATCAATGCTTCCAATTGTCGAACTGTCATCCTGTAAGCAACCCTAGTTCCAGGAGTACTGTCCCCTCTACGAAGGGTAACATACGACTCCACCAGAACTTTCTTTGCTTCTGAACTCAGCTGAAATGAAATAAGGAGACAACTATAAGTCTACGAGAAGTTGAAGCCCATTTTCTCAAGAGACCTTTTTGAAGAGCACTAAAGAGGCAAACCTGAGGTTTCAAAGACTTTGCAAAAGAAATATAACGCTTCAGTTGTGCTGTGCTAAATGCAGGGGCAAGTGCTTCTTCACGTTTCTGATGGACTCTTACAATGTGATGAGCAATGTGGTAGTCAGTGTTTTCATCAGGTTCATCAATCATGATGTAGACCAGATCAAATCTTGAAAGAATAGCTGGGGGCAATGCCACATTGTACTGGAAGAGATTGCAGCAAATAAAAAGAATTAGATTTTAACAACTTTTAGTTTTCACATCATAACATGTAATGTTCAGATATGCACTGTAAAATTTTATAGACATGAGATGAGATTGAGTTACCTTAAGTGGTTTTGACTTGTCATAACGGCCACCTGTCGGATTTGCTGCAGCTAAAATTGATGTTCGTGCATTCAAAGTTGCCTGTATTCCTGCTTTGGTTATGCTAATTGTTTGCTGTTCCATTGCTTCATGTATAGCGACCTACAATGGATGTAAGGAACAAGCCATGATGACTTTTTGACATGAATGACTATTAAGAAAGAGAATATAACATAAGCTTTTGGTAGACATACCTGATCCTTAATGTCCATTTTATCAAATTCATCGATACAACAAATGCCATTATCAGCTAACATCAGGGCACCAGCCTGCAAGCAAGGGGAGCATCAAACAAAACACATCAGAATCTAAGAGAAAAAATCATGACAAAATATTACAGACATCAGGGCACCAGCCTGCAAGCAAGGGGAGCATCAAACAAAACACATCAGAATCTAAGCAGGCATGTTTTCATGAAAGGATTATGAGAATGCATTTCTCTTTAATGCAATGATGCGCAGCTCTCCTGCATATTCCAGAAAAAAAAAAGAGAATGGATTTCAACTTCTTGATGGTTACCACTGTTTATTAACTCAGCAATTGTTACCACCCACACTAGAATTAGGCAACCAGCATGTACAGATTTCTCAAAGTTTTGTTTGCATTCAACAATACTTGTTCTGAGAAAAGAAATATATTTCTAAATTTTGGTAGTACCTCAATACAGAATTCACCAGTCTCTGGTTCTTTAGCAACAGTTGCTGTCAGACCAGCAGCAGATGACGACTTCCCTGATGTGTAAACAGATCTTGGAACAATACCAGCAGTATACCTGACAATTGGATTGAAAATCACATTTTAAATTTCGTTATGATTAATGAAGGAAAGAATTCAATTTGATGAGGTCTATTTTAGTAAAACAAAAATGAAAGCAACTGTAACACAGATACTTGGCATTTCAAGATAGATAATTCATATTATCATTCAACAAAAGATGTCCAAGCAGCTAAAAACCAACACTACATTCAGTAGCACACAAACAAGTTGGCAAGTTACTGACATTCCTCATCAGCACAAATGCACGATTATAATTTTTTTGTTGCAAAATGTGTTATCTAGCAAAGCAGAAGCACTAAGTTCAAATACCTAAAAAGTTCATCAAAGCATAACAAGACAGATTTAAAGAAAATGCCATGACAATGCTTACTTTAGAAACTGGGACTTTGCACAGCTTGGGTCGCCAACAATACAGACATTGATGTCACCTCTCAGGTTGATCCCTTCATGTGTTATCTTATGAACACCACCCAAAAGCATAAGAAGCACTGCCCTCTTAATTTCTTGATGACCAAAGACGGTAGGGCATATGCTATCAACTATCTTATTAAAGAAATCAGGAGTGTTCCTCATCCTAACAACCTCATCTTCCTCTTCTTCCTGCAAAAAAGATGGTTTTGAACATAAATATAACAACCAACAGTTTAGAAGCGAAAATCAAATGTTTAGAATACATCCAACAGCCACAAGAAAACAGATACTTGCAGAGAAGCATAGTTCAGTATGCATCAACAATAAATAGCAAATCAACAATGAGCATTCAACAGTTCATGAGTTGAAAAGATTTGAAGGAGCATTCATATACTTGTCACAAAAAAATATATGTAACCATGGTTAAACCAGCCGTGAAGATAATCTAAAAAACATGAGTACTTCTGCAGGTTTTGTTTTCAGGAACAATAACCTTCCCATTCCTCTATGGAAAAGCAGTAGTTTTTAGATTGTGAAGTTAACTTACTGTGAATTTCTGTCTCTCACTGTCATCGCCATCTGTGTCACGATCCCTGATGTCCACTTCTCTCCTGCCATCTGCGACCTAATAACATTTAAGGTAAAACATATGGCTATTTTAAGACATTTTAAGATGACACTAATGAGATGGAACTTCTGTGCTCAAAAGAGTTCATACCTGCACTGAATTTGCTACAAAAGCGAGGCGATAAGAGAGATCCCTAACTCCAAGGGACTTCAAGCCCTTTACACCTTCTTGAACACCTCCATTTTTTCGCTGAGGACCTTCCCTGCGACACTCTGCTCGTTCACCAGGTGAAGTTAGTGCCATAACATCAGGAACTGCAACAACAGTTCCAGTAAATATAACCCTGGAAATGCCAGAAACAAAACATTCAGTCAAATAAAGTCATTCCAAGGAGAGGAATAAAGTAAAAAAAGAAGCTTCCTCACGTGTCCCCAGCTCTAGCCTTCTCAACAATCTCATGCCGCAGAATGACATCAAGGGAACGAGGAAGCGACCCAGCAGGTATCTCTTTTGATGTCTCCTGCATTCTGACCCGCTGCCAATCTGTGAATTTGCTTTCCTGGCGGAGAAGGGCCCATTTTGTTCGGTTCTGGCAAGTTGCATTAACGCATATTATCGGCTGTAAACAAGATACAAGAGTCCATCATTAGACACAATGCATTAGTGAAAGGATAATGGGGTATATGTTCAGACGTAATACCTCAGTGTACTTGAACTGCTGCTCCACATTCTTTACAACATTCCCACAGTCAAGGCATTTGAAGGTGCCTTGCAATAGTTCAGGCCGCACTTCACTTGTCCGTGTCACAACACCCATTACTGCTGTGAGCTTACCAATTTCGGCTGTCCCAAGCTCTCTCAGTCTGTCATAACAGTAATTTCAGTCAAGTTTTTGGTTGACGATCTTGCAATTAAGCATTCACATAGAATTTGTCAGAGAATTGATGAAGACAATCGCTTTGCAGAATCCATGAAGCATGCTAAATCACAAGACAATAACATTTTCTTCTCCTAAAGTTGAAAATGAAATAAAGAAAATAAATATAAGATCTACTGGGGCAGTAGGCCCTACTTTTTCAGCATCGGGATGTTATAGAAGGCAATGTTGATATCCTTGTTGGGACTATCATCTGAGATGATTGGGGCACGGTTCTCGCCAGCCCGGTGCTCCAACACAAACCTCTTGCATGCATTCCTTAAGCATGGTTCAAACCTGAATACAACAGAAGAGGCCAGTTGTTAGAGCTTACTTTGACACATTACAAAGGTCACAAATTGAAGTGCAAAGTTTAGCAAAAAAATTCTATTTTTCCAATTAATTAATTATAATGAAAGAACAAATAAACAGGTTCTTGAAAGCTGATAACAAACTAGTACTTCTTTCTCCAGTCTCCACAAATCGAATCATATTTTGATTGTCCTGAATTAAATCCAACCGAGAAATCCCCAAAGGTTAACCAAATCGCCCCATCCCCATTTCCCCCACTTGGTGTCCACTCAACGCATAACAATTCGGACCAATTTCGATCTCAAATTCGAGGAACCGAACCAGACCTGTCCCATTTACTTTCACAGATCCAGTTTCCATCAGGTCAAACCAAAATGTAAAAAGGAAGTCTAGTCTCACCTGAGGTACTCCTCGGAGATGGCCTTCTGGAGGACGTCGTTGAAGCGCATGACGTGCTCAAAGTCTACGTACATGGTAGTGGACTCCCGCGACCGCATCGCCTCCATCTCCACCTCGTAGAACGGCTCCCCCGCGCCATCCGACTCCTTGAATCTGCAAGTCCAAGAACACCATCCCCACCGCCTCAGTCAGATGGACAGATCCAAAAAAAAAGGCTGCTCCGGCGGCGGCGGCGGCGGCTGACTCACCGCTTCAGGAACTCGAGGAAGATGTTCTCCACCCGCGCCGCCTTCTCGTCCACGTAGAACCCACTGAACGCCTCCATCACGGACGACTGCGGCTTGTGTAAGATTCAGGGTCTGGAATAGGGCTTTGAATTGGAGATTGGCACTCCCGTCTGGAGCAGGGTTTGGAATAGGGTTGGGGAAGAAGAAGGGTGCGGCAGGTGGGGGAGTGGTCTTGGCGGGAAGGAGGCGGCGGCTTGGCGCCAAATCTTCGCGCCAAAAGGGACTCCGAGCGGGGTGGGTCTCGTGCACCGGGTCCGTGGACCGGAGGCAGTTTTACTGCCTCTGTCACGTGGGGACCGCAGAGCGGAAGGGAGTTGGCGTTCATTTCTTGGGCTCAAGGATCGCTGGTGGGGCTGGTGCGGTGGGCTGAGGTGTGAAGACGTGAAATGGGCTGGGATCCAATGGGCCAGAGTAATTAATTCTGTGACACGCCAATACAAAGAGCGCAGGCGTTGCTGACGGGCAGGTAGAACACGGCATCCTACAATTTTTGTATTTTTGTCAGAACCATAAAAACAGCCTCCAACAAGTTGACAAAGCTACTTGGCAATTTTGTGAGCTTGACAAATTTCTCCTTCACTTGACAAATATGCCAAGTCCTCCATCGCTTGGCATCACGTGTATTCCAATTTGCCAACTAGTTTTACCAACTTGTTGGAGACTCAATTTTGTGATTTTGGCAAAAAATCCTAAGATGCCAAGTTCTTTTGCCAAGCCCAAATAGCAAACTGTTGGAGAATGCTTCTTTTTTCACTTGACATTTGGTTTTGAGACTTGACAAAACTATAAATTTGTCAAGTGAGTTTTAGCAAACTGTTGGAGTTGCTCTAAGGACTTGTTTAGTTCCAAAAAATTTTGTAAAATAAGAATAGTAGCATTTTCGTTTGTATTTGATAAATATTGTCCAATCATAAACTAACTAGTCTCAAAAGATTCGTCTCGTCAATTCCAACCAAACTGTGCAATTAGTTTTTATTTTCGTTTATATTTAATACTCGATGTATGCGTCTAAAGATTTGATGTGACGGGGAATCTGAAAAATTTTGCAAAATTTTTTGGAAACTAAACAAGGCCTAAACTTTTTATTTTTTACGTTCAAAAAAAAACTCAAAACTTTTTATTTTCCCTTCAAAACTGTGCCATTACTATAGAAATTATTACTTCGATTTCTTTTGTAAAAAATAATATTTCATTGGATAACTTTATTATTCGTGTTGAATGAAATGGCTGTGTGCATTCTCTGATGAACAGTGTTTGGCGTGAAGATTTGGCGCCAATCATAACAAAAGAATAAAAAAAAGAAGCATAATAAAAGAAACCAAAACGTACTCCAAGTGGGGTGGATATTATGACTAACAAGGAACAAAATAGGTTTTGATAAATGCATGTCCCATTTCATAATAAGTCTTATTCGGAGAACGCAATGTCTATGACATTGACCGTAATTGCTAAGGTGTGAGGACATCAAGAAATACTTCTCTTAAGTTTCTCAGACACCAAAATGGTGTTCTTTGCTTCCTTATTGGATAGCTATAATACTAGGGATATGATTGATTTTTGAATGAGATTGCTTTATGTGCGTTGATGTATTTGTACGTGTATAATGGCGACCCGAACGACGTCACCGCGTAGTCCGAGAACAATTGAACCAATGATTGCTATTGGGTCGAGAATGAACTTTAGCACAAGGTCTAGAAACGTTAAACTTGGTCCACATAGCCACATGGGATCAGTTTATCTTGCTGCGCCATGAACAACCCTGAGCAAAAAGTTTTTAGTCATTACTCATTAGTAACATAGGAGTATTATATGTGGAAGGGATATTTTATACATACTTTGCTTTTGTTTCATTCACAAATATAACATTTTAGATAAGCTGCTGGTTAAACTTTAAATTCTTGGGACTTTTTACTGTCCTTCAATAAGTAACTAAATTATAACTAGATTTTTGAGCATCTCCAACAGTTTGGTAAAATTTACTTGCCAAATCTTATGATTTGACAAGTTTACATATGGCAAGTGAAATTTTTTTATCTCCAATAGTTTGTCAATTGGGTTTGGTAAACTTAAAAAGAAGGCCCACAATCAACAACCATATCAGTTAATTTGTTCCTTCATTGATCGCGTGCGTGGCCACAACACAAATTCGTTCGGGTTTGCACTTCACACCACAAAACCGTGCAATTGGTACATGCACTCGGCTGATGCTTTGTTTTTTGTCCACACACAGCAGGAGCATGTAAGATGCATGCCATCATAAGTCATAAGAAATTGCAAACAACACATCCTGGCATGACAGAAAGAAATTGCAAACATCACATCACAAGTCATAAGAAACTTTTACACCTGCATCTGAACTGTGCAAACGCCAAGGACAGCTGCAGCCACTACGTGCCAGAACAACACCTGCATGTACTGAACAGCTACAGCCACTATGCGGGAGAAAAGGCAGCGATGGCCGAAATCACTGATGGCAAGTCACTCAGCTGCGCGCAATGCTGACGGATGGCAAGTTGCCAAAAAATAGCAACCCATTTGCCAAACGGTTGGAGTGTCTATTTTCTAGATTTGCCAAATAAATAAAGAATAGCAAGTTTATTTAGAGAACCGTTGGAGATGCTAAATACTACAAAATGGTACCTCAAGTACCATAATTTCATAACTGTCATGCTAGAATTGATGATACCTCTTGAAGGGCTTGCAAAAAGATTCTTATATATTTGAATAGTATATATGGGAAATTTTGAATTTAGTGCATACTGGTGAAGGGTCGAGATAGCGGACTAGAGGGGGGTGAATAGTCTTTTCTAAAACTTATCGTGCCGGCTAACTGTCGACGAAATATGGCCGGCAATCTACCTAGGGGTATGCCCAAGGTACTAGATTGTCGGCAGACAGTTGCGCAAGCTACCAACTAGATGGTGACACAAGACACAGACAAAGATTTTATCCAGGTACGGTTGCGTCTGATTGTATTGGTTATGAGTTGTGTTGAGGGAGTCCCTTGCCCCATCTTATATAGTCCGAGGAACAAGGTTACAAATCTAGAAACTAATCCTAGTCGATTACAATTACCATAGATAGTTGGATATCAATTCCTATTCTAACCGACTAGGATCTTGCTTGATCTTCACATCTGCCTTCCTTGCGCAAAACTCTGAGCTGATCGATCAAGCCACGAACCATCTTGTAATGGGCCAATCCTTTCGGCCCAAACCTAGTCATAAGGGTATAGGGGTTTATACCCTCACAGCTAGTCCCCGAGCACTATGTATTATGATTCGACATGTCATCTTGAGCTTCTTCAACTAGTGTGGATGACAGTCGACCGCCATTGACACCGAAGAAGTAGGTTGTCCAAATAATGCATGGTGTTCTTGAGAAAAAAGATTTCTTTCCTCAAAGTGTGCCCACTTTACTTTTTTTGAAAAGTATAGGGTTTGAAAAAACAAGCATATTCACCATAAGGTGGAGTGTGCCCACTTAGTCTCCGAGCGTGGTAGTAGGTGATGTAGACATGTGGTGCCAGGTGTTGATGTTTGGTAACGCCATCAGGAAATGATCCGCAAGCGCACGGATATCGGTGAGCATTTCACCCGGAAAGTTATCCAGAGTATCGTATTTATATTTTTACCACTGGGAGAAAGCGTGCATCTGACTAACCAAATCTATTGCTACTATCCTTTAGGCTACAAAGAATGTGACTCGATGTGAGCGATGTATAGAGAAGACTGCAACCGTAGTCTTGTTCTAACCTTGGTAAGGATGATCTACTGTTCTATTGGGGAGGCTTACAGAATCTAGACACCACAAAGGATGTTCGACCCGCACCTATAAACCCTACCCATCCTGTTAACGAGATGTGGGCTGCAAAGATAACTCGGAAATGTCACGTTCCTCGCTACTACCACGGTCCAGCTAGTCAGGGGATATCTATGAGTACCCTAGCCCAAACACCACGTTTACGCGAGCAATGATTACTCTAAACTCAACCAGAAGAGATTAAAGTAAACTCATAAACCAAAGAACAATAAAACAAAAACTTACTAGAATTTAGAAGTCGAATTACTGAAGAATCCTAGGAGCAAGCCTCGGGTTAGGAGAACTTGATCCCACAGGTACAACCTCGGAGTAGACACCGACAGGCCGGGCTTCCTCCGATCTACACCTCCACTCTATCTCTCACAATCTAGTAGAACTTAGAAGAACTAATTCTACTCTCACATTGGATGCTAAGCCCTAAGTCTATTTAGAGGAGAGGTTATCCTTCGAGGGCTCCTCTCAACTCTATGATGAACTTGTTCTCCT
>Ga0182004_10005253_pt1 | contig 10547 bp, 9 predicted proteins | sample Sormic07211540_1_FD_120479 | JGI IMG/M metagenome (GOLD analysis project Ga0182004, IMG submission 120479) | Endophyte microbial communities from Sorghum bicolor roots, Mead, Nebraska, USA - 072115-40_1 MetaG | ecosystem: Host-associated > Plants > Roots > Unclassified | place: USA: Nebraska...
CTCTCCCCCTATAATGTACTCCCTCTATACCCGAAATTCTTGACGTTTAGGATATGATTGTGCTTACCAAAAAGTGATTAATTAGAGGGTACTTTTTTTGTCTCTGCCCCTAATAAATACGGTTGCGGGTGCTCTCTACAAGAAAGCAAACCAACTCAACTGGCTAGTGCTTAGAGGCTTGAGTGCTATGACCCAGGTTTGATCCCCAGCAGCCATAGAATTTTGTTACCCCCTTCTTGCCTTGTTCGCTTGAGCTTACCAGACGAATCCGCCAGTCATTGAACAATGTTTTTTCTCACAACAAATCAACCAATGGTACTTTCTGTTATAGCTTATCAGCCAAATGAAGCACGCGTTGCACTGTAGCGGCAGAGGAACAGACGGGCGGGAAGCACGCTTGCTGCAAGATACGAAGGACACACGCGTTAAATGCAGTGGCAGTGGAACAGACGAGCGACACGCATGCGGCGTTAAATGCAGCGGCAGTGGAACAGACGAGTGACTTGGCCAGAGGCAAATACGTCAAAGAAGTCACCGCAGAGACCACAACGTCAAGCTTTGGGAAAACAGCTCAACAGCCTAGGACATCAAAAATTTCGAAGGAGTATCTGCCAGGTGCCCAGGTCAGATTTTTTTTGACGTGGACACACATTCAGCCGACTGACTGGCATTATTATATTTGCTCATATAGTCTGGTAGGTTGACCTAAGTGAGGACTGAGGAGCCCCTTTGCAAGCCCACCGCTCTTGACATTTTAAGTCTGGTTGATTGATCTAGGTCGCGAGCCTCTTTGCAAGCCCATGCATTCGGTTTAGTGTTGTAGCCCAACTAAGCCCAGTAGTTGACACGAACCCATCACAAAATTTGTTCGATGTCGCACAATGTGCCTGCATCACAAACAAGCCCTCCAAAGTATAAAATTCCACAAACAAGAACTACCGAAATTTCTCCTGGCAAACAAACTGGCCCGTGCCTTTCTACTCTCCATAAACTTTCGCACTACCAGATAATCAAGTTCAAGCAAGGAAAAAATGACATAAAGATTAAGTCCAGACTAAGCATCATTTCCTGTCTCCAAAAAGGTCTGGATTATACGCATATAATACCCAAGAGAAGTCGCAATTCAGCTCAGCAAGCATCCATGGATGCTGTAGCAAAGTATAACCGCTCAGGCGATACCTATAAGGCTATAACCCTTTCTTCACAGTAACGGAAGTAAAAGAAAAAAGAAAACTCAACCACAAGTTCCACTTCACCCCAACCTGGTGGTGCCTCAGTTGGAGCTCGCACCGAAAACCCTGATTCTCTCTTCCACTTCGGCGCTGCAGCAGGGGCAGCGAGAGATGCCTTTATCCTCGTGCAGCTTATTGCAGCCAACACACAGAACCTGGTGGGCACACTGGAGTAGGATCACACAAGCCTCCTCCTTCTTGCAGACAACACAATCCCGGCGGCGGCTTGGCTTCTGGGCTGGTGGTGGCAGCGACCGGTTGGATGCAGGTTGTGGCCTCTGGATGGGCTGCTGCTTGGGTGCCCGCGCTGCGCTTCGGTTAGCTGTGCCAGTAAAGTTGGTTGATGGGACAGCTTGTTGAGTTGCACCTGCTGACTTCTGCAGACGGCTGAGTTCATCCTGGAGCCTGTGTAGGTCATCCTTGTAGCACTGGGATTCGACTTCTTTCTTACGACGAAGCTCTTCAAGTCGGCGGTCAGAATCTGCTTTTGCAGCTTCCTTCTTCCTGCGCTCCTCTTCCAAAAGCACCATGTTTTCTTCTTTGACCCTTGTGTCTTCTCTTATCTTTTTCTGCAAACCAAACATATATACAATCAGCTGTGTTGTTAGTTATTACTTATTAGCTCATTGGGATTTAGGCAACACCACGATGCAAAACACTAGGGTAGATATACTAAAATCCACATCATAACAATGCAAAACACAGATAGAAAAGTAAAACACCAACACAAGGCATCAAATGAAGCGCTCCTAGTGTCCAAGAAAAGACAGTTGCTAAGAAAAGGATGATAAGCAGACTGGTCATAGAAAGATGTGATAGGAGTTTTGTTTTTTTTTAAAAAAAAAAAAAAGGACAGATTTTCAGTCCCCTGAATATAAATGACGAACACACAACAATTTACTTCAACCACAAATGAATCACCCAGTTAAGGTACATATCCAGAAAACTAAAGAACCTGATTGTAATTGCCAATGGAGCAACGGGCATTTCACATAAGTCATAACTCAATTAATGGTACAATAACAAGTAAGATGTGATGACCAGAGTACAGGGCGAAGCTTACAGTGATTATCAGGTACTATCAGCAAAAAGGTTAAAAAAGGAATAGATATCCAAATGAAAGCAGGGCAACCTCTGCATAGTGGACGGCAGTGGTAGGTTAAGTAATCCCACTATTGCCTTGTTTTTAAATGTCAATGGTTTCTCTAAGAGAATGTAGAGAATATCATTTTAAAATAACTTTTGATTGTAAGAATGCTGTACCTAACATTGACCAGTTTATAGAAAATCTATTAACATCTAAAGACCAAATAAATACACTAAGTCATGACATATTTCGTGCTGGATTTAATGAAACTAACTGATTTTCTAGATGTTGGTGCTTTTCTAATAAAAATTAGTCAGAGTTAGAGAAGTTTGACTTATATCAAAACTAAACCTACCTTTAATTTGGAACAGAGGGAACAAAATATAATTCAATACTTCCTGTCTTCACAACAGACAGTGCAATCGCTTTAGTTAAGAGTTCAATCAGTTCAAATTAGAAGGCAACCTTTGCAATGTAGAAAGAAGTAATAATAAGTACCAAATAAATCAAAAGTTAAGACTGATCCGTTTTCAGGTAACACTGATTGAGGCAATTTTCTATTTTAATCACCTCAATGCACAGCACGATATAGAACAGCATGGGAATAATACTAATTTCAAGTGCCTTATTCATGGAATACATACACTAAGGCCTTGTTTAGTTCAAATTTTTTTTCAAGATTCCCCGTCACATCGAATCTTGCGGCACATGCATGGAACACTAAATATAGATTAAAAAATAATTAATTGCACAGTTTGCCTGTAATTTGTGAGATGAATCTTTTGGGCCTAGTTAGTCCATGATTGGACAATAATTACCAAATGCAAACGAAAGTGCTACAGTAGCCAAAACCAAAAAAATTGCAAACTAAACAAGGCCTAAACGCTAATACATAAGTTTGCAATCATTTTTTATATTTATAGCTACTCAATAGCTGTCACTAATATGTTAATCAATGTTAACAGATTTAGTACAAATATGAGCACGGAGGTCAACAAGATTGCCATGGAAACTGGGACATGATAAAAACAAGGACAAAGTACAAGACAGGATCACATGGGGCACCATAAAGGAAGAAAATAATGTAACACAGTGCAGTATCATTATATTCGATCATTTAGGAATAAAATTATGAATGTGCCCTTCGCCACACCAATTTAAGGATGATTGGTACCGTAAAGAAAATGCACATTCCATTTACTACATAGAAAAAGAATTGATCACCAACAAAGATACTGTAACTTTTTTGTCCTTCACAGCAACGTCAAAACTAAAACATGCACAGAATGGATCACATAGCTAATGATCATCTGCTGCCAACATCATAATACCAGAAACTTAGCAAACCCAAGTGATAACTAATTAATGATTGTGGACACCACATTTCTGCATCTTCTTACTCTCCCAGTAAACAATACACATGACTAACGCATAATAAAGGGAAAACCCATAGCACACTGCCATTGACATGCACAGATAATCACTTAGGACACCCCAAATTCTAAAACTCATCCAAATAATTATAGCTTGGAGTAGCATTTGCACACCAAAAATATATTAAATATGCATTTTGTGACCTGATAGTTCAAAAGTGCATGCACTTATTACAGGTTGTGGAACCCTCTAAAACCAACCAAGATGAAGCATGGGGTAGTTCTATGCTATCTATGCCTGAAGCAATACACTCCATCGCCAAGACACAATTGTTTGGATCCCTGATTGTATGTTTAATTATTTATTGCCTTCCAAGTTTCATTAACATATGGATATATGCAATCAGATGAAGAGACCTTTAGTCCCTGGTTTCCTCTGAAATCTATTTTCACCAGCAATTCTTCATTAAACACCCCTAGTCTCCTACAAGAGGACCCTATAATCCATTCAGGATCACCTAATAATTCAATGGGTTAGCTGTCTCTTATAAGGACCGATCTGTAATTCCAAATAGATATGGCCTAGGGTTTAAGGATGGATGGGATATGAGTGAGGTAGGAGGTTTTGGGGTCCTGGCCGACCCCAACAACATAGAGCTGTCACACAGATAGTCAGCTGTGCCTAGGGGGTTCGAAAGAGAGTGAGTTCCTGATAATTCCTTCTTACACTGACAACCCCTTCTTTAAAGGGGATGATTTAGGATATGGCATGCAGTGGTAACTCAAGATTTGTGACTTTTTATCTCACTGATGTGCGGTTCAGGAGTCCCGTGTCACTGACAAATAAATTCACAAATGTGATACTAAATAGCCACTGAACTAGGCGTCATTGCCTGAATTATTCCTTACAAAGGTAGGGATTGCATAACGAGGAAATTAATAATATAGACATCAATCAAAACAAAATAACACACCTGAGTACTTACAAAACTCTCCAAACCTAATACATAACGCAAGAAACTAGCTAGGTAGTGGCTCAGGGTCACACTAACACTAGGTTGAGCTGGCTGGATGTGCTAGTCCTATGAATGAATTTACAAAACACGCCAGAACAGTAGTCAATGCTAAAGCGTAGATATTCAATCTCTCCTAGTAGAAAGCTTCTGACATATGACTCTTACCACCTAATACATATCAAAACAGAAAAATATGGAATTATAATATAAAAGAATCGGAGTGATGAATGTGCAAGTTCTTCCTAACCTCCATATTTTTTATTGCCTTGTTGACCTCAGCAAGCTCCCTTTCAGCTTGTGTAATCTTTGTCTTGCAATCAGCTATGTCCTCCTTCAGCTTCGCTTTCTGACGCTCCCAGACTTCAAGCCTTTTGCTATCCTTCTTCTCTTTCCTTAAGAGACCCTGACATTGTTTTTCAGTCTCTGATGCACTCAGTTTTGCAGCTTCCATCTCAGCACGTATCTCTGCATTCTCCATTTCCAGCCTCTGCACAGTTGCGTTACTCCGGTCAAGCTGCCCACTCTTTTTCTTCAGCTCATTCTCTAGATGAGCAAGGCGCTTCATTGTGTCATCCTCCATCACCTGCTTTTCCTTCTTACGCCGCTGGTTCTCATCATGTTCCATCCGCAGCACACGCAGCTCAGTAAGATCAGCACCAAGCTTGCGAGCAGCCTGTATTGCCTTTCCCTGCGCCCATTCCCTTCGCTCCTTGAGTTGCGCCTCCATCTCTCTTGTCTGCTTAATGAGGTCTCGCGCCATCTGGTTCTTTGGGTCAGGATTCGCATCTGGTGGATCCTTCTTGTCAATGTCCAGTGCCTCAAGCTCTGCAACAACAGACTCGATGAGCTCCTCAGTTGAGAGCTTTTTGGCAAACGATTCCTTGGGCTGGCCTTCTTGTATGGTGCCGCTGGACCGTGACCAACCGGCGGCCTTCAGGCAGGAGATGGTGGCTGCAGCAGGACCCTGGCGTATCGCGAGTCTCATGAAGGCTTCTGGGTCAAAAAGAGTGGGGTCCTGAGCTGCTGCGGCTGTGGTGTTATGGTAGTGGATGCATCCACGCTGTGCAATCTCCGCCACGGCTGGGGGGAGCTCCTCACTCTCGGCAGGAACAGCAGTAGATGAGGGTTCACCATTGAGAGAGCTGCCTATGGCGATCGCTTCTTCAAGACGGAGGTCACTGGAGAGAAGGCACCACAAGGCCTCGGCGCGGGTGAGGGTAGGGCGGCTGCTCTGGAGGAGGCAGACAAGCCCCGCTAGGGAGTACTCCTCGAGGCGTCGGAGGTCGGCGAAGCCACCGGACGCGGTGGCGTGGTTAGGGTCGGAGAGGTAGGCGCGGGCGTTGGCGACGATGTTGGACACGGGGTCGTTGAGCTTGCCGTAGCAGTGGCCCGAGTGGAGGACGGCCTCGAGGGATGCCTCCTCGCCGTGGCCGAGGTCGGCGAGGCGGGCCAGGGCCGCCGCGTACGCCTCATCCAGCCTCTTGAGCAGGCGCTCCTCAAGCTCGTCCGCCGTGGCGCGGAGCCACGGAGCCGCATCCTCTCCGGCGGCCGGATCGGGATCAGAGGCCGGCGGGGGCGCCGGTGCGGGCACCGCGCGGGCGGAGCGGCCCTTCCGGGACGAGCGACTCCCGCGCTCGCGGGGTTGTCCTGCCATCAGGGGGCGAGTCGGAGGCGGCGGGGGCGGTGTAGGGTTTGGACGATGGATCGCAGGTGCGGGTGGGCTGTGATGGGGTGCGGCGGCGCGGAGACCACGTCGATGAGTGCGAGTGCGAGGAAAATGGGGAAAATGACGAGAGGTAAGGTAACGGAAGCGAGGAACAGGAAGACAGGAAGGGGAACGAAGGCCTTTGCTGCTGGCCTCGATTGGGCTCTTTGTCTTGGGCTTTAGGGCTTCAAGCTGGGTAACTTAGGGCTTAGAGCCTAGGCCTTGTTTAGTTCACATTAAAAAATAAAAAGTTTTCAAGATTCTCTGCCACATCGAATATTTCGACACATACATGAAACATTAAATATATATAAAAATAAAAACTAATTATACAGTTTACCTGTAAACCGCGAGACAAATCTTTTAACTCTAGTTAGTCTATAATTAGACAATATTTACCACAAACAAACGAAAATGCTACAGTAACGAAATCCAAAAAATTTTCGCATCTAAACAAGGCCCTAATTAGAGAACTACTCTGCTTCATGTTTTTCCAAAGAAAAGAACAAAATGTAACTTCAAAAACTCTGCTATAGGAGAAAGATGGAATTGTGAGAGTATTTAAAATGGTGCTCTAGACACTCTAATTTTTGTGGAGCTGCTCTAGATAGAGTTTGTAGAGCAAAGTTTCTGGAACAATCCCAAATAAACCCTTGTTTGATGCTGCTCTAACTCGATAAGTTTCACACTAAAATGGATGGAGTCGTACTAAGAATATTTATTCGATATCGTACCAGTTTGGTATGGAATTAATATGTTGTTGAAAGTTTATAGTATTTTCTTGAACATCTTACCGATCTTGAATAATAAAACTTGAAAGTAGAAAGTTATAGATTATATCAAACACTACAATTTTCATATACAATATATTTTTATCCGACAATATATAAAATATCATTTTTCTAAATCAACAAGCTTGGTAAACGACCTGAAATGACAAAACTCAAAACTAGAGAATGATAGGTCTCATCAAAAACTACAATTTTCATATAAGAATTACCTTAACTTGTGGTTGTATGAAAAGATTTGAATTTTTTTTTCCAAAATTGAGTCTTCTTGTTGACCTATGGGTTCAATCTATCAGATCCATATAAGTGTTGACTCAGCATGTCATGTCAAAAATCAGGTCGGCTAAACACCCGTTCGGACCTCAATGTGACCCAAACTATTTTCAGGGACCTAAATGTGTATTTTAAGACTTTGGGAACCTATATGAATCCCGCAGACAAGTTGGACAATTTCACTCTTATCAAGGCCTTGTTTACTTTCACTCCAAAAACCAAAATTTTTTAAGATTTTCCGTCACATCGAATATTTAAACGCATGTATGGAGTATTAAATATAGACAAAAATAAAAACTAATTGTACAATTTAGTCTAAATTTATGAGACGGATCTTTTTAAGCCTAGTTAGTCTATGGTTGACAATAATTATCACAAACAAACGAAAGTACTACAGTGTCGCGAAATTTTTTGCTTAAGTAACTAAACACGGCCCAAATCTTCGTGGCCGTTAGATTCTCTTCACTGAAGAGCTGACCCCATGGCCATGCCCAACATGTCAGTGAGTAACAAATAGGCCAAACAAAGTCCAACGCGTACGTCTGAGATGAGAAAGCTCGCAATATAGAATTTCCCGCTAAGAGTCGAGCAGCAGAGATTGCGGGTCGCCGGAGGGGAGAGAGGTGGGGGAACAGGGACTAGGAATGGCCAGCAAGCTCAGCTGAGCTCACGCGTCACGCCCTCTTTGATTCCATCGAGAGAGACCGGAGCTGGGAGAGCCAGCTTGCAGGATATGGATCAGCAGCAGGAGCGTGACCGGCGGCGGACGCTGCTGCTGGTGAACCTGGCGTCCATCATGGAGCGCGCCGACGAGGCCCTGCTCCCCGCGGTGTACCGGGAGGTGGGCGCCGCGCTGCACGCCAGCCCCGCAGGGCTCGGCGCCCTCTCGTTGTGCCGCTCCATCGTCCAGGCCGCCTGCTACCCGCTCGCCGCCTACGCCGCCGCGCGTCACAACCGCGCCCACGTCATCGCCGTCGGGGCCTTCCTCTGGGCCGCCGCCACCTTCCTCGTCGGAGTCTCCGACACCTTCCTACAGGTCCGTTGGCAGCTGCTGTTCCTTCCTTAGGGGCTTCCTACTTTGTGCACCTGGATTGTTGAAAAACGCTCTTGTTTAGACTGGGATCTGGCACAGATGTTCGCCCAAGTATATTTGACTTCAAATCTTGATCTGCCAAAGCTTAATGGACACTGAAAATCGACCGCATGTGATGTCAGGTGGCAATCTCACGAGGCCTGAACGGCATCGGCCTGGCTCTGGTTGTGCCGTCGATCCAGTCCCTGGTCGCCGACTCCACCGACGACGGCACGCGCGGGTCGGCGTTCGGGTGGCTGCAGCTCGCCAGCAGCCTGGGCCTCATCTCCGGTGGCTTCGTCGGGCTGCTGCTGGCGCAGACCACGGTCCTCGGGATCGACGGCTGGCGCGTCGCCTTCCACCTCGTGGCCGCCATCAGCGTCGCCGTCGGGATCCTCAACTGGTTCCTCGCCGTTGACCCCCATTTCCCTCGGCGCGAGTGCGACGGCGGCAAGCAGCAGGCTGCTGCGACGGCGCGGGAGGTCGTGGCGGAGATGATCGAGGAGGCCAAGTTCGTGGTGCGGATCCCCACGTTCCAGATCTTCGTGGCTCAGGGGGTCAGCGGCTCGTTCCCGTGGTCGGCGCTCTCGTTCGCGTCCATGTGGCTGGAGCTCAAAGGCTTCAGCCACAGCGCCACCGCCGTGCTCATGACCATCTTCTGGGTGGCCAGCTCCCTCGGCGGCCTCCTCGGGGGCAAGATGGGCGACCTCCTCGCCGTGCGGTACCCCGACGCCGGCAGGATCGTCCTCTCCCAGATCAGTCCCCTCTCGGCGGTGCCCTTGGCCGCCGTGCTGCTGCTGGGCCTCCCCGACGACCCGCCCAAGGGCGTCTCCTACGGCGCTGTCCTCTTCATCATGGGCGTCTTCATGTCCTGGAACGGTCCCGCCACGAACTTGTAAGCCATCATCCTCTACAGCACCAAAATCCTAGAAAATTTACTCTTGAATTTGCATCATGAACCAAGATTTGGAACAAAATTTCATCTCTTTCTAGTGACTAATGTCGCCATATATGTGCTTTGCTCATCGATCTTGCAGCCCTATATTTGCGGAGATCGTCCCGGAGAAGTCAAGAACAAGCATCTACGCCCTGGACAGATCCTTCGAGTCAGTGCTATCATCGTTTGCGCCTCCGATCGTCGGCTTGCTGGCGGAGCGAGTGTACGGGTACAGGCCGAACGACAAGGGGGAGAGCGTGGAGCAGGACCGGGGGAACGCCGCGTCGCTAGCCAAGGCGCTGTACACGTCCATAGCGATACCCTTCATAGTCTGCACCGCCATATACTCGTTCCTGTACTGCAGCTACCCCAGGGACAGGGAGCGCGCGCGCATGCAGTCGCTGATCGAGTCGGAGCTCCAGCAGATGGAGCACGAGCACGGCGAGAGCTCCTGTCTGGAGCTGGAAGACGGCGGCGGCGGCGATGGTGGTGTGCCCAAGGTTTTCGGCTCGGCGAACGGCGGCGAAAGAGCTACCATTGGCGTTATCTATGAACACAAGGAGGATCCTGAAGCTGAGAAGGATACTGTCAGCCTGTTGGCGAACCGGGAATCGTGATAGGAAATTCAAATGGAGTTTTCTGACTTAGAGATTGTTCGATGGATGTTTCAGAGTGAAACTGGCAATGGCCATGCATGCTAGACAAGGTAGGGGAAATTGTAGCCACCGAAGGTATTTGTTAGAACGAGTTGCCTGTGGCCGTTGCTAGAAAGTCTTAAGAGTACAACAGTTAGAATTCGTTTGTTGGGACAGGAAAAAGTAGTACAGTACATACTGGAGTTCAGATTGTTGATGGATTCATGATGCAAAACGGTTGCGAAGTCAGCGTCTTGCTTGCTCGGGGAAAATGATCTGTACTTGGTCACTTGCAGGCTCCGGGGCTGCTAATATCAACAATAACTTAAATCTCATGTAGTCTTGTGCTCCCGATCTCAAGGGGATCAAGTCAACATTCAGCATGATCATGTGATGTGTTGCCTCGTACCAAGAGTACTGAATGATAAG
>Ga0182004_10005254_pt1 | contig 10547 bp, 13 predicted proteins | sample Sormic07211540_1_FD_120479 | JGI IMG/M metagenome (GOLD analysis project Ga0182004, IMG submission 120479) | Endophyte microbial communities from Sorghum bicolor roots, Mead, Nebraska, USA - 072115-40_1 MetaG | ecosystem: Host-associated > Plants > Roots > Unclassified | place: USA: Nebraska...
AGGTGCAAAATAATACAAACTCTCTCCCCCCGCTGGACGTAGGGCCTTCTCTTGCCCGAACTAGGATAAATCCTTGTGTCTTTTTGCATCACCATCTGGGAAAGGGAAGCACGCATACAAATTTACTCGTTGGTGTGACCCCCCGTGGGGAAAACACCGACAATTACTTCTTGCACAATATGCATCTATTGATTGCATCGATCAATGAACAATAGGAAATGGAGCAGCACACATTTTCCTAATTCCAAGCTACCATATACAGAAGTAGTGAAGTATGCACAAGCTGTTTGTAGTCCTGTGTAAAAGGTAAGCTAAATAGAGTTAGTTTCTCCTATTAGTCTCATCTAAACTACAATATTTAATAGGAGCATGTGCTGTTTAACCAAAGTAACTACAACAAGATGATATATTTTAGTTAACGATTGGCAATGTGTCATTACTCAAATTCAGTCAATGGTGCTGTTGGCACATGGCAAGAGTCGGCCTGCACAAGCTGAATGTGGGAGGAGGTGGGAAAAGGGTCGGCCACACGTGCTGGCCAACGGGAGAGAGGAGATTGAGAGAGAGCTGGGCCGCGCAAGAGGGAAGAATGGGCTCTGGCCTAGGAGAAAGGGGACGAGAGTTGGGCACTTGGGCCAAAGGGAGAGGGGGAGGGTTTGTGCTTTTTGTTTTATATTTTTTTTCCAAATTTTCAAAGCCATTTGAAAACTATTTTAAAATCAACTTGAATTCATTTTGAATTTTTAGATAGAATCACTCACCACAATAAAATAGTTGCACAAGCATGAATGCACAAACAAGTTGCTAAGTCCTTTGATAAATTTTATTTTAACAAAAAATATTATTTCTCTATGTTTCATGAGCACATAAATACAAAATTAAATAAAATTCTCCTATTTTGAAAACTTGCAAAATTTAGGGTGTTACAGTAAACCATTGGAGAAGAAGCAATGACCATTGGGGAGGACACAGAAGGGTATAAATACCCCTGTTCTCGAATGGTAACTTAAGTGCGACACTAAGGAATGGTTGAGCTGCCTGTCTTGGTGGTGGTGTGACGATGTTTTGTATAAGATATGAGCACTTGGTCACATGATTTTAACTAGATGTTGTTTCCACCTTGATAGTACGACTTTCCTATACTCAATTTCAAAATACGAAATGGAATTTAAACCTGCTTTGAGTAGAATGCCATCCTTGAAAGTAATAATTTGGGGGATCCTTCTTTCCATTATCCAATTTCAAAGTTTCACTGCTTGTCATCTTAGTAAAGCTCACTAGTTACCTAATTTGGTGGCTATCAACACCAAAACCCACATTAGGTCTTGATTGCACTTACAATAATCTAAAATCTTTCTACAGAGCCATGTCTATGGTTTGGTTTCAGCAACTTGCTTGGTTAGGATGAATGGAAACATGAGCATGCATAATTTATGAAATGAATTGTTGCCAGCAATGTGTTGGGGGAATAGAGTGTTCAACAACACTTAAAACTTGGCAACCACTTTTTAGGAATACTCATATATGGAAAATATGTGTCCTTTGCAAAAAAGTGTTTACAAAACCAAATCCTTGCATGTGTCAAAAAGATAGCTTTATGCAAATAAAATCAAACTTATCCTTGATTTTATCCATGTGTATGTATTTATAGGTTTATACCCCGCTCCATAGGGTAAGGCTAGATTTGTTGAGTACTTTAATTTGTACTCATCCTTGCTTTCATGTATAGAGGAGGATTCAAACTTCCCCTTAAGGAGCATTCAATTAAGGTCATGTCTAACCAACTAGCCTATGACTTGGGCTTACCAGATTTGTTGGTCCATCATTATGTTGTAGTTACTTTCATCTTAGAGTGGATTGAACTTCCACTTCCATCTGAACTACTGTAATGAAACTATATGAATGTAACAATGTTGCAAATGATAACCGGAGGTATTTTAGTCTTACTAAGTATAATATGTACTCAAGGTTATCCCTACATGTTGCAAATGAAGATCCAAGTCAAGGAGCCACGACTCTATAGCAAGTCAAATGTCGTCTCGAGTAATCAGACTCTTCTCACTTAGCTACACTGTTATGTGTGCTTGGGAGACTACTAGTGGGAGAAATGGTGGCCAATTGATAGTTTATTTGTGTTCTTGCCGAATCTATTGTTGTCTACGTCCCTTAATCTATTCCTTGAATCACTTTTGGTTTTGTACATGACATTTGTTTGAACCATAGTGTAACAATGAAACTTGTTTCTCGTTGTATATATATAGTCTCATTGTTCCACTGTAAACCCTTATGTAAACTCAGTCATAAAGACTCATGAATGTGTTCCTAGGAGTGGAAATGACATGGATGTTTGAGGTCTTCCCATGGGGTGGTCTGACGGACTACAAGGCTTGACCTAGGTTAACCATGTGTAAGTGTTGTGGTCTGTGGACATACCTATCAACGTTAAACAAGACAATTCTACCATAGATTCCCAACAATTTAACAAATCAGCTATCCAATATCTCTCATCATCCTTAGGTCTAAGCACATATACATCACTTCTAATGTAATCTATTCTCATTCTTACATGAGTTCATAGTAGAAACGTAAAAGCTTAACGTTTTTCATGTTCTTATCCTCCATGACTAGGAAGACAATAGTATCATGTGCATAATGTAAGACACCAACTACTATGCAAACACTTATCACCACCAACTCTAAACCATTTTGGAATCTGGAGTGGACAAGTTGATGATAAATGGTATCACTGTTGATAGTGATAGGTGGGTCATCAACACTACTAGTTTTAGCCACAATCTGACAATGATCCTAAAGAAAAGGAAAATGTATGTTTCTAGGATTTGAGTATATGCTACAAAATTTGACATTTGATGCTATTCTTTTACTTCATATTTATAAAGCTTGTAATATATATTTTACAATCTAGACGATCTCAAATGAAAAGTTGTTAACTACAATGCTGTCATCGAATACAACTCTGACATAGATCTTGTCTCCAGTGAAGAAGTTGATGTGTATGATAATTTATATCAAATATTTGGGTATCCAAACTATCTCAAATGAAAAGTGCTAACTATAAAGATTTAGATCAAACTGAACCCTATAATGTTGATAAGAAGTTTTTTCTTAATCTCACAACATATAAAAAATTATAACTTTTTTTGTCATGCGCACCGATGACTTTTCACTAGAAGACATAGTCATGAACTGATAGTGATATGTCATTGCTAGTTGTAGATGATAACTAAACCAACTTATCACCACCGGTTGTAGCCACAACTTAGCAAGGATACACTATCACTACTGGTTGCAAAGCAACCGAGAGTAATACTGAAGGCAGTGATATTTATTTTTAGTAGTGAATTGCATTTCTTCATGGCACCACTCTCAATATAGCTAATAGGGCATCCATACCAAGTTATATTGCAGGGGTTAAGGGTCACCCTATATATCTAAGAACCATGTAATTTATAAAGAACTCACCTCTTTCACCACTCAATATTCAAAATCCATTTGCTGCAAAAACCTTTCCTTATTATTGACACCTCTTCAAGAAAAGTCCCACAAACCTTGTCATATATATGATTTTTTGAAGTCAAATGGAACAATAATGCTAGGGTTTTGGGAAGACCTAAACTCATGCAACAGCTCTTGAAGCATAATTACTACCAAATGTTTCTTTCAGGTATGAAGATGGTCTAATTCTTGCCAACTATAGAAATGGTTGATGTGTTTTGTTTATATTTAACCAAGGAGACTAGATACTCCTCTCTTTTTGCCTTATCGTGCTCAGATATAACTAGAAGCATTCCCTATGCATTGCTGTGGGAATTGCAAATAGAAATAAGTAGGCCATCAACGCAGCATGATGTTTTGATCACTCAAAATAAGTACAATAACATCTTTAGTACTTTATAACTTACTAAAAAATAAGTACATGGAACTGTGAGATGAAAAGATGAGATAGTGACAAATGTCTTAGGAATAGTACCACTTAATGTATCTTTTAAGCGGGGTTTGGGTTAACGAAAACCGAATTGCTTCTTTTCATTCAGTGTCAAAAGTTGTACACATTTACCTTTCTAACGGGAGGGATGTGTTTGGATGGAACCTCAGTAACAATGGTTTGTTCACAATCTGGTCTATGTACAAAACTTTGATCCAACAAGTCGTTCTCCCTGAGAAAAAAATTAATAATACTATTGCAAATTAAGATGTTCCTGTGGTACATGGAAAAGGAGCAACACTTACAAAAGAACTGGCAAGGAAATGCCAAGTGTTATCTTTGTAGTTCAGTTGAAACTATATAATATTTATTTTTTGACTGTCACATTACAAATTTTATTTATAATACTGTGCACATCACTTTTGAATTCAACAACCTACTAACTTTGCTAATTTGTTTGGTTCTTGGCTCCATGGATTACGTCCTAAACTCAAGAACCAAATCCTACTAGGAGCAGCTGCACATTGTTGGACAATTTGGATGAATAGAAATGATGTGGTTTTAACTGGATCCGACAGTGGTCCATGCTGCATAGCGAGGAGGATCGACCTCTATTCCAGATGGGTTGCAGAAGCTGTGGAAGTCATTAATTCTGACAGTCTTTGCCAAGTTTCGTTGAAGGACTAGGAATCGGAATCGTATTGTGGACTAGTTTATTTCCTTGTTAGCTGCGCTCACTAGCTGGCCTGAAATTTGTTTTACTTGTGGTGCGCAAGCCTTATGGATTTGTTTTGTATTCTCGACTATCAGCTGTATGCTATCTGCGGATGGTAGAAGCTAGAACTTTGTTCCTGATTAAAAAAGAGCCATTCATCTAAACCTGCCCTTGAGGTTACGTACATGTTTTGAGCGGTGCAGCTCAAGCTTAAATCCATGTAAGAACATGCATGCATGGATTAACATTAATTAAATTTGATATACAGTGTTGAGAATGCATAGTGTTGAAACATGCATGGTATCTAGGCCTTCAGGTCTGTGTTGCATGCATGCCCATCTTCCATGATTCAACCCTTGCCATTTACAACTTCAGGAGGAGAGATCACGTAGGAGAGAGTGAGCCAGAGATGATCACAGAGAACACACTCTCCATTCCACTGAACCACATGAGCAATATAGCTATATAAGATGGTTCACTCACTCTCCGCTAGCTGCTGCTTGCAAAATTTAGTAGTAAAAATTCTGGTTTGTGTTGAAGGTCATGCCGAACTGCCACCATCCGGGCACGACGTTGAGGAACTGGATGTAGTGCCCTCCTGTGCTTGTCACGGCGAAGCTAAGCCCCTGGCCGACGAGCCCGGCGTGCGCCTGCCAGTTGGCGCCCCAGTTCCTGGACATCTGGATCCACCCCGTCTTATCGCCCTTGACCCAGGCGGCGGCCACAGAGCCGCTGCCGGCGAGGTTCTGGATATTGACGAGCAGGAAGTAATAGTTGCCGGCGATGCTGAAGCGCACGCCGCCGTTGCGCCAGCACTTGACCTGCTGGTACTGCACCGGGATGATGCCGCCGCTGTAGATGCCGATCTTCTCCCACGCCGGCTGCGACATGTCGAAGTGAGGCCGCCCCGGGCCGCACCACCCGCCGTTGGGCAGCGCGTAGTTGGATGGGCATAGGTTCGTGGCCGTCACGGTGATCCAGGTGCCGGGCTTGCAGTACTGCCCGCCCGGACGGGATGCGTCGCAGATGATGACGTAGCACTGCCCGCACGACGCGCCGTCGTTGAACAGCACCGGGCTCAGCGCTGCGTTGTTCACGCCGTACCCGGCGTTGTATAGGTTCTCGTAGCCGCATGCGCCTCCTGCAATATGTATACGAATACGAACATGCATATGCATGGATTATTATTTTAGCATATATACGTATACATTTAATTAATTTGTCTCAACATGTACCGAAACATGCATGCATGCATGGATTATTAGCAGATATATGTACCGAAATGCATGCATGCATGTGTACGTGCGAAAAAATTACGTACCCATCGTGCCGGAGCCGTCGGGTCCACCGTAGAACGTGGCGGTGCCCTGAGACCAGTCGGCGGCGGCAAGCGCGAGGCACGCCGCGAGCGCTGTGAGCAACGTCAGGGACTTGGCCATTTCTGTGGACATCAATGCATGTAGAGGGTGAAGAGTGTAGAGGAGATGGTATGAGGATTTTGTTTGCTTTAATTTAGCTGTGGGATGATAATGAGATGCATGGCACTAGGGACGCCGATGTGCTTAAATAGATGCATGGCATTGGAAAATGAACACAGATTGTGGATATAGTGATGACGTTGACGAGGACTTATATATTCCGTTTTAATAAAATTTCAGTAGGGGCTCCAACCCCTCTCCTGTTTCAAAAAAAAAAAACAGGACTTATATGTTTATCCTTGTAAAACATGCTGATTAGGTTTTTAATTATGAAAAAGATCGAATCCAACATATCCTCCTTTTGAAGACAAAGCTACAGCCCAGTTCGCTTGAACTTATCGGCCAGAATTTTACGACCAGGCAGCAGTATTTTTCTCTCGCAACAAATCAACATCAACATTAGCATCAGCTGCTTTTACAAAATCTATATTAATGATTACAAAGAGTAGTTGACCCTACCCTCTCACTCTAAGATCATGTAGGTGAAGATCAAGCTGAACAAAAAAGAAGCCAACCAAATAACATACTGATTAGTCTAAGCACCTAGCTAGCTACCTCTGTTAAAAGATTCACCCGCCAGCAACAAACCATCAACTAACACGAATTCCTTCCACAATAGTTGAAGCCCAGTCCTGCGCATGATGGTGGTGCAACCGAACAGACGTGTGATCAGTTCCTACTTCCTACACGCACAATTACTTTAACTAACGAGAAGCCAGTTCCAAAATTGTGCCTTTTAGTTAATAATAATGACTCATGTACTTAGCCACAACACACTAATACAATATATTGCAGTTCTAGATAGAGTTGCTGCTGATGCAACGCAATACACCGTTATATGATCATTGCAAGATCAAAGCATTGACTTCAGATGTCAATGATTGATCGAGCAACCCAAATTCATCTGGTTTTATTCACCCGAAATTATCAAGAAACGTCTCTAACTAACTCACCACCATCATCATCTCAAACCGACTCAAGTATAGCTGAATTCGTAACAGACGGTATTTTATAAGTACATGTTCTGTAAAATATTCTGTATTCAGCTAATGGTTAAACCCACCAAAAAAACATATATATAATAACCATCATTCATGGAACATTTATAACCAGATCAAAAAAATTCATGGACACATGACACAAGCTGATTATTACTAGATATACTGAACAAATTTAATAGTAGAAGTAGTTGCAGTAGGGAAACAATCATTCGTTCGCGCAAGTCAAAGGCCCAACTTAAGAGGTTAAGTTCGTTGCAACAGGTATTGGTACGGTGACAGTGACATATCACCTCGCCAGATAACAACAACAACGATGATTAACAATCCTGACTTTTCTTCAATTATATGCTAACACTCACTACTACAGGATTTATTTTTAGGCGGCGTGACCCTTTTTAAAATGGAGGTGGGCGCAGTTTTTACCCGGCTCCATTGTTCCTATATATCATGGCCAGGCTCGGTCGGCCGTTAGCACGCCCACATAGGTTAATTATTAATGGAGGCGGGTGCTTCAAAAAAAAACTGCCTCTATTATTGCACATTAACGGAGGCGGTGGTCCTAACGTCCCCGGCTCCATTAATCCTTTAATGGAGATGGGCGTCTTAACAGAACCGCCTCCGTTAATGTGTGATTAACGGAGGTAGTCAGCGTATAAATGCACAGCCATGAGCCTTTGTTCCTCCTCGTGACCTCCTCCAATTTTTAGGGTTTTGAGATCTAAAACCATAAAATTTGAGCAAAATTTAGGGGGATAAGTTTTACTCTTGATTTGTTCAAGGAGGACACATAGAAGGTTAGAACATACTCTTTAAACATTATTTCATTTACTTCTTCACCATTTGAGGCTCTTTAGATTTAGATCCATGGAGGAGATATAAAGCGGTTTTTAGCTCTAGATCTATTATCTTGTTTGCAATACTTATTTTTTATTAGGCAATAAGGTTTGCAGGTATGGATAGGTTCGAATAAAATTACCGGATGAAACGAATGGAACCGCAATACTTGGTTCATGTGAGCAAGAATATTGCAACTGCAAAAGCTCATCGTCAGAGTTTAGATCAGACGACAACCATATGTCTGTGTTCTCGTTGTAAGAACATAAAAGCCCAGCAGACAATGAGGTGCAATTTTACTTGATCAGGTATGATTTTGTTAAGGATTACACGATATGGACTTATCATGGAGAAAAAGAAGTGGATGCGACTATGGGTGATGCATTCGGAGGCAACTTGATATCATCAACCGCAGAGCATATAGGACGACAACTTGCCTTCTCATTGGCCGCACCGGCAGTAAGCAATGACAATTTTCATGATTATATCATGATTGAGGACTTACTCCAAGATATGGCTACTAACGATGATGGTTGTGGAGATAGTGATGAGGATGCTGCTATGAATGACCCTGTGAGTGCAAAGTTTATGGCAGAAATAGCTTACTGCCTTGATGATGACATTCTATTTGGTAACTCGAGGTGGCTGGAGAATTTCAGAGAGATGAAGCAGGCTGCAACTGACGCTCTCTACAAGGGTTGTCCAAAGCATTGGACAGTGCTGCCTTTTGACCTACAAATGCTGATGTTGAAGGCTCAGCATGGCTAGTCTGACATTAGCTTCAATGACCTTATCAGTGTCCTTGCTGACACATACCCAGATGATAACAAGGTTCCAGCCAATATCTATCAGGCGAAGAAGCTGATCTGACCAATGGTGATGAAACTTAGTAAGTTTGACGCCTGCCCTAACCACTATATCCTTTAGAGGTGTTACAAGCACTACAAAAATGCCACTAACCCATTTTATGACATTTTTATTAGAACTCCTGCTTTGTGCCAAAAAGATGCATGCCACAAAAATGTTCATCATGTCCAATTCCATCTAATCTGATAGGTTTATGTGACATAGAATTTATGTCACAAAAAATTAATTGATTTTTTAAATGACGCTGTCGAAGTTGGCGGTCACGTGACCTACCACATGGCTAGGTGCCCAGCTGGAGGGCCACACTAGTGGGCCATGGAGATCATTCTACGCACGTGGCATAGCTACCCCGTGGCCTGGGAGGCCCGTTTGCTCATGCGCGGGCCTAGTGACGACACATTGGTCTATGCGACCTAGCGAGCGTGCACGGCCGATTACTAAGATGATGATTTCATGGAAATAGGAAGAAAGAGAAGAGGCCACTGTGTGAGCGGTGGGTGGGTTATGAATTGGACATGTAAGGGCTTTTTATCGATGGTGTGGTATAGACACCGCGAGGCACTTACCGATTCTAGAGCTAGGTGACTGAACTTTGGCTTCTACATACGACCAAACAAACTACAAGTTTGGCTAGCCCTATGCAGAGAAACCCTTGTGCAACCAAACAAGATCTAGTATGCTCAAGTTGAAGGGGAGTAAGCAAAGCAAGCTCCCCAACCAAATAAGGTCAGGTTGCATTGGGAGAAGCGGTTTAGGTCACCTAGGATTAGGTGGCTAGGGAGACAAAACACAAACCAAATACATATAGCACCTCCAAAAGTCTTTCTAATAAAGCTTAGTCATTTGGAGAGCCATTTGCATTAAGTCATTTTCTAAATATTTCCACTCTCCAATAGTTTTTGTACATGTTTATTTACACTTTAGAGAGTCATTGTAATTTTTTATCTTTGGCTAGTGAGAATCCGGAATAGAAGATTGTTATATTTGGATAATCGATTAAAAAATTGTTGGATGTATTTTTTCACCAAAACCTCTATTTCTAACAATTAAGAAAAGAATGCTCTTAGAGGGTAAACAAAGCAGCAAACGGGTTTATCCTTTCCTTGAATAACTAGAAATCATTGCAAGATGGAGCCAAAATGTATCCAAAGTATTTTTGACATATAGAACTTATATATAATTCGGTGTATGTACCCATACGATGCATACTAAGAAAAAATGTGTCTTATCTACAAATAAAGCTGTAAAAAACATTCAGGTGTATGAGAGATGTCACCGATCGATCCCCTTCTCTTGTTCATCCTACCCTTCCATTATTTCCTCCAGCAGAGCTGGAGCATCACGTAGGATGGACGTCAATCCGGGGGTCGCCAAAGAAGCAATATAATATGATACAACAGCAACAAGTGCATTTAGCTCTGCGTCAGAATCAAGAGAATGCACTCGCCACTCGACTAAACCTCAAGAAATGGGGCAAATAAGGAGGACATCCATCGAGCTTCCTCGGCGTCGTCGGCAGTAGGGTCTTATTAGTAGTAGAAATTCTGGGTTGTGGAGTAGGTCTGTCCGAACTGCCACCACCCAGGCACCACGTTCCAGAACTGAATGTACTGCCCGCCGGTAGTGGTAACGGCGAAGCTGAGCCCCTGGCCGACGAGCCCGGCGAGCGCCTGCCAGTTGGCGCCCCAGTTCCTGGACATCTGGAT
>Ga0182004_10005255_pt1 | contig 10546 bp, 12 predicted proteins | sample Sormic07211540_1_FD_120479 | JGI IMG/M metagenome (GOLD analysis project Ga0182004, IMG submission 120479) | Endophyte microbial communities from Sorghum bicolor roots, Mead, Nebraska, USA - 072115-40_1 MetaG | ecosystem: Host-associated > Plants > Roots > Unclassified | place: USA: Nebraska...
CTTTGTTTGTTCATGCATTCATTTACAAAGCCTCGGTATAGAAAGTACATGGGAACATAAAGCTTTGACATTCTAGGGGTAGAATCGACGTAGCTGTTCAATGTTCCATGCGTTGGTGAAGATTGCCCCCTTTTCGTCCGTGAGTTTGTATGTTCCCGGCTTCAGGACCTCGGCCACCATATATGGCCCTCCCAAGGTGGAGTCAGCTTGTGGCATCCTTGATTGCTTTGCCGCCGTCGTAGGATGTGGTCGCCCACGTTCAGGTCCCTCTTGCGCATGTGCTTGTCATGGTAGCATCGAAGTTTCTGCTGGTATCTGGCCGAGTTGAAGAGGGCCATGTCTCGAGCTTCCTCGAGTTGGTCGACCGCGTTCTCTTGAGTCTCTTTATTTGTTTGCTCGTTGTATGCCTTGAGTCGAGGGCATCCATACTCAAGATCTGTTGGAAGCACCACCTCGGAGCCATAGACCATGAAGAATGGGGTGTATTTTGTGGCCCTGCTCGGCGTCGTTCTTAGGCTCCATAAGACCGAGGAAAGCTCCTCGACCCATTTCTTGCCGAATTTCTTCAAGCGATTGTAGATCCTTGGTTTGAGTCTCTGCAAAATCATGCCGTTGGCACGCTCGACCTGGCCGCTAGTTCGAGGGTGGGCTACCGCCGACCAGTTCACACGGATGTTATGCTGATCACAGAAGTCCAAGAACTTCCTGCCGGTGAATTGAGTGCCGTTGTCAGTGATGATGACATTGGGGATCCCAAATCGATGGATGATGTTGGTGAAGAAGAGGACGACCTGCTCGGAGCGGATGTTGGTGATGGGTCGAGCCTCGATCCATTTGGAGAACTTGTCGATGGCCACCAGCAAGTGGGTGTACCCCCTTTTCGCTTTTTGTAGAGGCCCTACTAAGTCGAGCCCCCATACCGCGAATGACCACGTGATCGGGATCATCTAGAGGGCGTGGGCAGGCAGGTGCGTCTGCTTGGCATAGAATTGGCACCCGTGGCATGAGCGAACGAGCTCGATGGCATCTGCTACGGCTGTTGGCTAGTAGAAACCTTGTCAGAAAGCGTTCCCTACGAGGGTCCATGGAGCAGCATGGTGGCCGCAAGCCCCCGAGTGTAGATCCTCGAGGAGTTTTCGGCCTTCTTCTACGGTGATGCAACACTGCAAGATCCCCGTCGGGCTTCGTCGATATAGCTCATTGTCCTCGCCGTAGATTACGTATGATTTGGCCCGTCGAGCGATATGGCGGGCCTCGGATCGATCTTCTGGAAGCTCGCGGTGGATTAGGCAGTCGAGGAATGGCGTGCGCCAGTCGAACGGTCGACCGGGACGCTGTTCCGCCTCCATTACCTCAGCTGCCATTAGTGGCGTGTCGTCGGTGTCGGGTCACTGGGCGGGAGCGGCTTCGACGCCAGCCCCCGAGCCTAGGTCGACGGATGGCTCGTGAAGATCTCTCGAGAACGCGTCAGGTGGCACCATGCTTCGAGTCGACGCGATCTTGGCGAGTTCGTCAGCCGCCTCGTTGTAGCGTCGGGCAACGTGAACAAGCTCGAGGCCGTGGAACTTGTCCTCGATTCGATGGACTTCCTTGCAGTACGCCTCTATTTTCGGGTCGTGGCAGCTCGAGGCCTTCATCACTTGATCGATGACGAGCTGGGAATCGCCCCGAACGTCGAGACGTCGGACTCCTAGCTCGACGGCAATCTTCAGACCGTTGACAAGGGCCTCATATTCCGCGACGTTGTTGGACGCTACAAAGTGAATCCTGATGACATACCTCATATGAACACCCAGGGGCGAGATGAACAGCAGGCCGGCCCCATCTCCCGTCTTCATGAGTGACCCGTCGAAATACATCGTCCACAGCTCCGACTGAACTTGAGCCGAGGGGAGCTGGGAGTCAGTCCATTCTGCGACGAAATCCACCAGGGCTTGCGATTTGATAGCTTTTCGGGGCGCATAAGTGAGAGTCTCACTCATGAGCTCGACCGACCACTTGGCGATCCTTCCCGTGGCTTCTCGACTTTGGATGATCTCTCCCAAAGGGAAGGATGAGACCACTGTGATAGGATGGCCGAGGAAGTAGTGCTGCAGCTTGCGTCGGGCGAGGATTACGGCGTAGATTAGCTTCTAGATTTGCGGATAGCGCGGCTCTGTCTTCTTGCGGAGAGGGGTCGATCTGACCATCATTCCTAGGCGTCCTGGGGTCTTCCCTTGCTGCAGGGGCTCGCCCGTCCACAACGGCGTCTTGTAACTCATCGGTGGTTTCCACCGCTCCGTCGATATGGAAGCACTCCCTAGTAGGGTCGTGGCTGTCGGATTCCGAGCCGGAGTCCGGCTCGGCGGCATAAAAGCATCCGCGTCCTTCCTCCAGCAGCCGCTATCTAAGAGAGGTAATCGTGTAGTGCCTAGGGCCTAGGCGGCGGAGGCCTCGTACCTGGGTGAAATCTGGTAGCTCGGACGTCGGTTGCTGTGCTCCGGGGTCGCGTGGGAGGACCATTGGTCTCTCCACGTACGTCTGGGCGTTTGGGCATATCGCCCTGGCGAGCGACGCTGCGGCATTGTCCAGGCCGAACGGCAAGGCTCCTCTTGAGGCGAACAACCCGTGTGGAAGTAGCCTGGCGGTGGGGGAGAGTGTGCAGGGCGCGTCACCTCCTGTCGTCATGTGATCCTCGCGGCACTGAGCTGTCGTGCCCGTGGTGCACGGAGCTATCGGCCCTCGTGCCGTCTCCTACCTGGCACGGACTACTGGTCGTGGTGAGGTAGAAGGGCGATGGTGGTGCTGTCCACGCCTCTTCTTAGGCGGGGAGGCGTGGTGGTGAGGACGTCTCGGGGCCCTCATCCAGGTTGGCGCAACGCGGGCTCCTCCCGGCCCTTTGATCGAGAGCAAGATCATGTCATAGCTGAAGCCAGTGGACATGAACTCGAGACTCCCAAACCAAATCACCGTGGAGCACGGAATCGGTGAAGAAATAGTGGCCATCTAGGAAAGAATGTGAAATTGATGAAAAACACGCAGGACCCCTACCTGGCGTGCCAACTGTCGGTGTTTTCCCCACGGGGTGTCACACCAACGAGTGAATTTGTATGCGTGCTCCCTTTCCCAGATGGTGATGCAAAAAGACACACAAAGATTTATACTGGTTTGGGCAAGAGAAGGCCCTACGTCCAGCGGGGGGAGCGAGTTTGTATTATTCTGCACCTAAGTGCTTGTACAGGGGTGAATACAAGCGTGGTATGAAATGAGGGGGAGTGTAGAAGCTCTACTGCGTATGGGTGTCGTGCCCCGTCCCCCTGTGTTCGCTCCTGGGCTTCCCCTTTTATAGTTCCAAGGAGAGGCCCAGGGTACAAGTGTAGGTGTCAGAGTAGGGGTCGATAGAGGCATGGCGCGCGGACCTACTCGAGGCCTCCGTACCGGCGTGGTCTCGAGCCATCCCATCCTAGTAGCTTGATGATGATTACGCGTGCCCTGGAATCCTGCTGTGCGCGCCGTCTTGGACTGGTTCATTGGTGGCACGCCTGTACGATATAGCGGCGGATCCGTCAGAGTGGTTGCTTTGTTGCCATTCGACGTCCAACCCTTCTCCTGGAGGAAAACGGGCCTGGTCGAGGGTCGGCCGCCATGTAGCGTTTCGCTGTCCAGAGCGTTGACCCTGGATGTCTCGAGGAGGTCCTGATTAGACGTTCCATCCCTGCTTCCCGCGTCGTGACACGCTCTGGGTCGTTTGGTGGCGAAGGCTGCAAAAAGAATGACAGGACGGGTGCCTGTTCCCTATCACGCTTCCCGTGACTGGCGTGTTAGGTGAGAACGCGACAGGCGCATTAAATGTCCTGGTTCCCATGCGCGCGTCAGGCGGCGGGCGGCGTCCTTGCGCATGACGCCTCCTGGTTGGCTCGAGCCTATTTCCGTATTCGACGGTAGCGGCGCTCGAGCCCTGATCGGTTCGCTCGACGCCTTTTCCGTCTTCGAGGCTGCGGTTTTCGATGACTATACGTACGACTGACTAGAGCGTCGAGTTGAGGGCCTCGACCTGCGTACGGATAATCTCATTATGTGCATCAGTTAGGATACCCCTTACTGATATCCTCGACACTCACTTATTTATTCCTAGTGCGTTATGACAATAAAAAAGATGAATAATCTTATAAATCCAATGAATGTTTTATCTTTCATAATTAATCATGCTAGGAGAGCTCTTGATGAATCTATTAAAATGAACCTCTAGAATAAACTCTTACATGGAGATGATGAATAGTTGCTCTACCGTAATTCCTTGCAAGTATGTAGTTTTCAATCGTGTAATCTCCTGAATTTTAGACACAACAGTTTAGACTTAAGATTTTGCTCTGAACCTGAAACCTATGGGTAGAAAATGCTTGATCTAAGTCTAGGTAGTTAACGGATATGATGTAGGAAGGTTTTGAGCTGCTATCAATCTTGCTCCTAGAGATGCTAGAGTTCTAGAGAATTTTACTTTGAAAAACTTAAATTGCTACATGATGAGTTCCTTCATTGCAAGAGTTTAAAATTCCTAGCACAGCCAAATACTCATGCTTGCTAGATTAGGAAAACTCTTCCACTTATATTTCAACCTATAAGCATTGAGGGTAGTTAAGTTGTGTAGACCCTAAGGAACTAGTCATGTAGTTAAAGTTAAATTATATGCTCTCCATCCATTGATCTTAGCTACTTCTATCCTTAGAAGTACGCAACCACTTACATCCACCACATTCACCATGTGCTAATCCATTCCTGGAAGTACCACCCACATACACGCATTACACTCTGGGCTGTTTCTATCCTAGAAACACACATTTATGCTACTCCTACCCTTTGAGTACGCATTCCTTCATCCAACCATATATATTCCACATCCACTTAGAAATTGTTCTACTCCTACACTAGGAGGGAATACCCAAAAAAGCTCCATTTATTTCAGTTGATACTCATTATCAGTGCATTAAAAGGGTTGGTGATCTTTAAAAAAATATGTTAAAAGAAAGAAAGTGGACAAAAGCCCCAATGCAAAAGAAAAAGAAAAACAACCAAGTCGTTGTTCTCAAATTAGGGAGGTATGTTATCCCCAAAGAGCAAATTTAGAATTAGATATTCGCAATCAGTTATCACCGCTCATAACCCCTTTCATTTCTATCACTTCACTTCACTTCACTCACATGCACATATGACTTGATTGTATAATTTGTTTCTATGGATCCATGGTTTAACTATGCAATACATGCAATTAGGTTTGAATTGTCTTTCCCACCTATGAGCTCCGCATAAGCCAAACAGAAGTAGGGTGAGAGAGAAGGCAACTATGTCTTAGTGAAATACCACATATTCTGAGAGCAGAGAGAAGGAATACTCACTTGTCTTGGAGAGGATCCAAAAATACCACATATGAAAGAATGGAAAGTGTCATACAAGGAAACTCAAAGTTCTATTTGAAAATTTTGCAAAACTCCAGAATAATAGTTGATCAAAGAGTGGGTAGCATAGTGCTCCACTTAACTGTTCTGTATTTCAACTGCCCAAGACCTAAGTGATAGCTATAAGCCCTATGGTGAAAGGTAAAATGGGTGAGTCTTGAGTCAAAATAGTGCACTCTAGTCCGGAGGGGAGTCCTTGTTTGAATACTTGTGTACTTGTGAGGCGTGACAGCATTGTTGCAAGTCCTGATCCATCACTGAGCCTATCTTTGCTTGGGGACGAGCAAAAGGTAAGCTTGGGGGATTTTGTTGATGGTAGCTAACTCCTATTTTTAACTTTAAACATAACTTTTATAACTACAAAGAGATGCTCACCAACATACGTTTAGAGGTTTTAACTAAAAATTTCACGAGTTTTAGTGCATCTATGTTTTGTAGGGGCTACATAGGAAAAGAGCTAAAGGCAAACTAATCATTTAATAAAGTATCTCAAATGATGAAGTGGACTGCACCATTGGGATGGGCTCGTCGAGACGATCGAAATCCATATATCATTTGCCCTATATGGAGTATCGGATGAACGAATATGAATTTCACAAGAAAATACACATTTCTAGAGTCTAGAAGGTTCGAAAAGACACCAGAACGAACGGGAAGGCAAATGGCCACTCGGGCTAGGCACCCGCCCGACCCCCTTGGACGGTCGCCCGGCTGCTGCAGCTAATCACTCTCTAGCTCGCGGATTCCCGATCCACCACCTTTGAGGATTAACCTTAAGCACACGTTTAAGTCGGTTTGATCCAAAGGCTATGGTTCTTCCTGGAGGTGGAAAGATTAGTGCCACATCACTAGTTCAAGGTAGAGGAGGGGTCAGATGCCCCCTATAAATCCAAACCTGACCCCCCTGGAGAAGGATCATATGAGTTGTAGAGGTGTCCCTTAAATGGATGACCTCACTTCTCTAGAGAATTAGGGCTAGACATTCCAATGTAGTAGACTAGTTCTAGTCGAGAGTTAGGGAGAGTGGAGTTACGCTCTTGTTCTAGAGGAGTTTCCCTTAGAGTTTTGGTATGTCTTCATATCTCTTCTTTATAAGACTTATGCTTTAATATATTATCTTCTATATTGACTTTATGCTTATTTATGATTAGTGTAGTTGTTATATCTTGGCATGGGATCTTTGCTCATATTGAGTGTTGTAGTTATTCATGGTAATTAGAGTATTAAATGCTAGTGTAGACTTGGTGTCTATGCTATAGTTAACCTGAGGTTGCTCTAGTTATTCATGCAATAGTTTACCTAAGGTTGCACTGAATCGCATGGATAGTGGTGGTAGCCCCAGTGGTGATAGCCCTATCAAGCCTTTGTATTCCACCATGTTCGGATTGATGTTTTGTAGAGCTTTTGGTAGCCTTCCCCCGACTATTTCTTCCCAGTCTCTTTCGAGAGTTAGAAAGGTACTATTGCTCCAAAGTGCCATTGTATGATTGCTATATCATTTTATATATTGTTACCTTAGAACCTAAGTAATAGAGAAGTACAAAGGAACCTTGATCTTTCCCATTGTCCACCTGCTTTGACTATCTATACATATCACTGAATTCTCTTATATGCACTTAATTGAATTATCTTATAGTATATCATTTACCCCTGCTTTAGTTTAGTTGATACTTTAAGTTAGTAGATGTAGGATATTGAATTATCCGATTCTTAACCCTAGCTTCCCTGGGGTAAAATATAAATAACGATACCTAGAATACTCCCAGTAAAATGCTACGATGATATTTTGTGCGCTTGCAGAATCTTTTATATTCTTTTTGCACTAACAAATGTCGTCAAGCATTTCTAGCGCTGTTGCCGGCGATAGATTTAAAATTTTATTCTTAGTAATGACATTAAGAAATGTCAACAACAGTTGTGGATGATTCACCGTGACGGAGTGTCAAAGAATCAGCGCATAGACAACACTTGGTCCGTGCGGGGACCAAGGAGGACCAAGGCCCTTGTGCGGGTGCTCCAACAAGGACTAGTGGAGAGTGGTGACTCTCTGATACCTCGGCAAGACATCACCGCATTCCTCTTTCTCTCATCGTTTACATTCTAGCATTTACTTTGAGCGTTTTACATTCTTAAAATTGCCATGCTAAAGTAGGATTGGAACTAAGTTGCAAAATATTTATCTGGTAGCTCTCTAGAACACACTTAGGCACAAGGGTTGAATTGAGGCTTATAGGTTGCTTAATTTTTTAGAGAAGCCCAATTCACTCTCTCTTGAGCATCTTGATTCTTTTAGTCTAGACAGGTGAATGTCAAGTACTGAAGAGCTCTAGCAAGTCTACAAAAGTCTATAGCATCAGACACACAGGCCCCCTTAGCTGCAGCAACCTTAGAGTTGGTGTCAACTGGTATAAAGCATGGCTTGCACTTAGCCATCCCAGCACGATCTAAGATGTCCAGCATGTACTGTTGTTGTGAGAGCATTAGTCCATCACCATGCCGCTAAACATGCATACCGAGAAAGTGATGTAGTTCGCCAAGATCTTTCATGGCGAACTCCCGATGAAGGGCTGAGATGATCCGCCGAAGAAAGGCTGACAACGAGGCTGTGAGGACAATATCTTCAACATAGAGAAATAGGTATGCTATGTCTAATCCATGCTGATAGATTAAGAGTGAGGTGTTTAACTTGGCTTCGACAAACCCAATGGACTACAAGTAATAGACCATCTAACTGTACCAAGTATGAGGAGCATGTTTTAGGCCATAGAGCGACTTCTTCAAGAGACAGACAAAATCCAGATGAGCTGGATCTTCGAACCCAGATGGCTGCTGAGATTACACTGTCTGAGTCAAAGCCCCATGAAGAAAGGCATTCTTCACATCCAGCTGGTGAATGGGCCAGTGGAGAGTGAGCACTAAGGAGACAACATGCAGACAGTACTAGGTTTCACCATAGGATTGAAGGTCTCATCAAAATCCACACTAGGTCGCTGGGTAAGGCCACGAAGAACCCAACGTGCTTTGTACTACTCGAGGGAGCCATCAGACTAAAGTTTGTGCTTGAAGATCCACTTCCTAGGGACAACATTGGCCCGAGGAGGACGAGGCAGGAGATCCTAGGTGTGGTTCTGCAGGAGAGCACTGTGTTCTTCCTCCATAGCGGCTCACCAATTGGGGTCAGCAAGAGCGCTATGGATGGTCTTTGGCACTGGAGAGAGAGGCACGGCGTGGTAGATGGCGGGCATCTTGTAGCCGCTCTGGGAACGGGTGCCCATAGGGTGCTAGTGTGCCACTGGAGGAACAACAACTGCACCCTTGGGCAGCGGTACTGCTGGTGCAGCAGGGGTGGCTGATATAACAGGGGTGGCTGGTGACTCACGCAGGCTATGCATGTAGACGTGTGTGAAATCGTGAGCCTATCGAAGAGGAGGGAACCCTGGTGGTGGCCCACGGGGCACATGCACAAGTGTCGGGGAGCCGATAGGCTGTGTAGAGGGTGATGGTGCGTCAAGCAACTTTAGGGCCGCGTATGGCATGGAAGGGGGACTCCTGGGGGCCACGCGTGGTGTAGTGGGTTTCCCTGACACCCATAGCACAGGGGGACGTAGAGCGCGTGTGTGGGATGATCCTTAGTATCCTCAGAAGACTCTAGGGGCACCCCAGGCACAACCTCACAAGGACCGGCAGGGGCACAGGTGGTGCCAAGGGTACTGGGAGGTGTTCGTGCAGGCAAACACTTGTGCGACGGTCCAATAGGAATGGGCACAACATCAGTAGTGTCATTGGCAAGAAACTCTAGTTCTGCTAGAGTCCTAGGACCATGACACTGAGCGAAAGGGAAGGTCATTTCATCGAAGATGACCTGCCAGGAAATGATGACTCTATTAGATGATAAGTCAAGATAGTGGTACCCTTTATGATGAGCTGAATAGCATAGGAAGACACACAGGACAGACCTAGGTGCAAGCTTATGAGGGGCAGTGGTTGACATGTTGGGATAAAATTTGTAACCGAAAACTCATAGATGATTATATGTGAGTGATTTTCCAAATAAGGTAGTATGAGGAGTGGAGAAATCTAGAGTCTTGGTGGGCAATATATTGAGGAGGACAGTCGCCATGGAGAGAGCCTCCACCCAACAGGAGGGAGACATGGATGCTTGAAAGAGCTGGGAGCGAACGACATTATTGATAGAGCGAATAACACGTTCAACTTTACCTTTTTGAGGCATGGTGTAAGGGCAGGACATGTGAAGGTGGATGCCCTGGGTGACGAAGAAGTGGCGAGTGCTACAGTTGTCAAACTCTCTCCCGTTGTCGCATTGTACTACTTTGATGCAGGTGCCAAACTGAGTGGAGGTGTGGGTGATGAATTGAGCGAGCGTGCTGAAAATGTCAGATCTAAGGTGTAATGAAATGTCCACAAGTAATGAGTGCAATCATCAAGAATGACCAAATAATATTTATAACTAGAAATGCTAATAACTGAAGAGGTATATAAATCACAATGAATAAGATCAACCTTCCTAGACGCATGAGAGGTGGACGCATGAAAGGGCAAACGAACATGTCACCTGAGTTGACACGCATGACATAAATCTAAAAAATCTTGAATATGGAGTGAAACACTAGACGCTAGCTTTAACATGGCCTCATGGCTAGGACACCCAAGATGTCGATGCCACAGTGGAGAGGATCCCTAAGCGGCAAAGAAGAGTGCTGGTGAAAGGCGAAGTGGGTACAATGGCCTAGAGCTATTGCACCAGACGATCTCTTTCCGAGATGGAAGAACCTTCACAGAACAACTAGTGAGGTCAAACTCAATAGATCAATTATTGTCAAGAGTAAACTAGAGAACAGAGATAAGATTCTTAATAATTTGTGGCGATACAAAGACATTATTAAGACACAATTTGAATGATAACTCTGTGGAGCTAGTGTGGCAGAACCTCTTAAGTGTTTGGGCCCACCGACACCTGTCATTGTCCAAAGGACCTCTGACGGTGATGCCGGGGATCCTCCCACTCTAGAAGTCAGATGAGAATCTCATGACGCTCATTCCACCGCTACGTGTGGAGTATCAAGCGAACTCGTCCTGACCACTAGCGATGGTCA
>Ga0182004_10005256_pt1 | contig 10546 bp, 8 predicted proteins | sample Sormic07211540_1_FD_120479 | JGI IMG/M metagenome (GOLD analysis project Ga0182004, IMG submission 120479) | Endophyte microbial communities from Sorghum bicolor roots, Mead, Nebraska, USA - 072115-40_1 MetaG | ecosystem: Host-associated > Plants > Roots > Unclassified | place: USA: Nebraska...
AGATTCATCTAGCCCATAGATCTTGGTGGCAATACTTCTAATTGCCTCCTTTTTCAGAGTAGGTGCTTTGACACAACAAGGCAAGTAACAAACTTTCTGTACGCATGAGTTATGCTTAAAGCCATTATTGGAGTTTTTTATTCTTGGGCTTCTTCTTACCTCTAATTCCAGCACTACAGGAGTTGTTCTCTTTGAAGCTCTCTTTTTTGGTGAGATTTCTTTTTCCTTTCCAGAATCTGCCAGACAATTAAAACTGTGATCAGGTCGAGTTGGTGGTATTTTAAACTCAATTTCCCCAAATTCAGGACAGTTTAGAGTTAATGACAAGCCAGCTTTTAGTAGATTCCTTATCCAATCAAAATTAGCAGGATTCAACAGTTGGAGGATAAAGAAATTAGTTCTAGGTATGCTTGTTTGGAGGTAGGATGCGTTACCTGAAGTGAAGTAGTTAGCCCATAGCCTGTTGGTTTCAGCAGAAACAGTCTGCAACCAGGCCATTGCATCCTCCATCTGCTGTCCAGCTGACTGAGCCTCTCTTGGGACACTACTTCCTTGGCTCTGATAAAAGTTGTCAGCCACCATAGCTTGCAGAATTCCATTGTCAACTGGGAGGAAGTGCCTTGGAGCCAAGCCTGATTCTTGCACAAATTGGTGGGCCTGGATGATTTTCTGGCCCAGCAAAATACTCAGGTTGGGCTATTCTTGTTGGGCTATAATTGCAAGGGGCCCAATTAGTTTCTCTTGATGTGGCTGTTCAGGATGGGCTTCATCTGCAGCTGGCCCAACTACCTCAGTGGCCTGTGGTTCTGGCCCATTCTCACTGATTTGAAAGTTGGCGCCCAATCTGATCTCTCCTTCCTGTTCTGCATCTGTAGAGGCTACCTGATTTTCTCCTATCATCTGGTTCTAATCTCTAGCTGTTCCATTTTCAGAGCTTTCAATCATATCCTCGGATCCAAGAAGCTGGTGTGGTGGTGTGGCTAGATTTCCTCCATAAGGAACTGGACTGGGGATCCCAACTGTAAGTTGAGATCAACATTATCTTCTTGAACTTGGTTTAGGTTCAGTTCTTGTTCTTCATGCACTTCTAAGGCCAGTTCCAGGTTGATGTTCTCCTCTATCTGGGGTTGCTGGTTAAGTAGGTAGACTTCTCCCTGATCCTGTAGGAGGTACCTGATCTGTTCTCCTTGTCCAAAAGGACCGTTCTCCACAGGATGAATGAGCAAAGGGTCAAGGTCTTGATTGATGTCTGGTTCATTCAGGTTCAGAAGTTCATTTTGATTCACTTGTTCCACCTGATTGACAATGGGAATCAGGTTCTGCTCTACCTGATTCAGAATGTCTTCTGCTTGATTGAGCATCATTTATGCCTGTAAGAGTTCCTGAGCTGCATTCTGTCCCTCATTCTGGTCTGCAATATCTTCAATTTATTGATTGTTGCCTTGGTCTGGCCAAGGTTCCCAATCTACATTGTCCAGTCCATGTGCCTGCAAACCATTACCAAGGGCAGGCTGTCCCAAATCAAAGGGCAGGGGGTGCTCAATGATGTTATTCTTAGTAAAAGGATCAGGAGCCTGGGTCACTTCATTGGGATCCTTCTGACTAAGCACTTCACACTGAATCATGAAACATTCTCCCCCACTGTATCTAGGTCTTCAAGCACAACAAACTACGGGACCTGTGTGACATCCCTGACCCTTGCTCTAACCAGTGTGGTTGCCTCCAAACCTTCTACTACTTGAATTAGCAGGACCCGTGCGAAATCAGCCAGAGCTTGCTGCACCTACCTCCCACAGAGGTAATCCCGAGGGAAATCAAGAGAAGCCAGCATTCATGGTTGTGACCTCAGCACTACGCCAGTTTCTTCCTCTATCATGCTTGATGAAGGTGACCAGGACATTATCAAACACATGAGGGCTGTCAAGCACCAAGGCATCACTAGCATGAGCATGCACGAGCCGGACCATAACTTGTCCCAAACTAGTCATCTGAATATCTAGGAAGGGGACTCTTGCAACTTCTTGTAGAAATCTCTAAGGACTGTCCGGGTGTTAGCAAAGTGCATGGGATTACCAGGCAAGGGGTCGATGGTGACGATCGCTAGGTTTTCATTCCTGGCAAGCGGGTGCATCGGGGCCACCGCCCTACAATAGAACCTTCAGTTTGCCACCTCCTGGACCTCCAGGTGCCTCGGTAGGAATGGCGCAAGGTCCGCGCGTTGAAACACCATGATTTTAGTGGTGATCGGCTAATTGAGGTCAGGAAGTTGGCAATGGCAAAGGGGAAGAGTGGGGTTTTTTGGCACAGTTACTGTGGTTGTGTCACCGAAGTGAGAGGAAGACGAAGGGAATGAGGGGAAGAGTGTCCAGCCAGACAGTTCTGGAGCACCGAGAAGCCGGTTATCATTCACTGTGTTGGGCCAGCACGTGCAATTGGGCATTGTAGTTTTAGAATTAATGCAGAGTGGAGTGGGCTGTTGGCTAGTAGGATAGCCAGAGCCAGGATTGAAGGTGGGTGGGCGCCAGTCTCAACACAACGCCACACTTGCTTAGGTGCAGTAGCCTTTCTTGGATTGTTAATCACAAGATTTTGTTGCCTATGGTGAGATTTGAAGGTATAGCAATAGGAGGCTATGTGTCCGGGCCTAAGGCACGCCCGGTATCTGATAGGCTGGTCGCACTTGACTCGCTAGTGTAGGTGAGAGAGGCAACAAGTGCAGTGCCGGGTTTGTCCCCTGTCAGTGTGGACAAAGGTGTGGGGTGCAACCGGGGGTTTAGGGATATTACGTTGCATGTAGGATTTTGCATGTCCACCGCCTAGAGGGGTGCTATTGGCTCTGGATAAACAGGAGGGTTGTCCGTGAGAAATTTGAAAAAACCCATCCGTCACGCGTTGCTCCGGGGCAGCAAGGTTATGGCCATGGCCGGCCATGTCGGTGCCATGGTTTCTGGGATCAGGATCATAGGCGTGGATCACCTGCTTTCCTTTGCCAAGAGGGACAACATTGGCACCCGACTGGATGGAAACCACGTTAGGGGGCATGGGGTTGGAGGAAGAACTAGCCGTTCTATGGATGTTAAGGGCATCAACGTATGAGCGCTGAGGCTGTTTTTGTTGACTCCAAGAGTCCTCCTCGCGCAAGAACATGCTGAATTCTCTCCTCCAGTTAGGGCCCCCATTTCCCCAAAGAAAGAAATAAACTTTGAAGGCATCATAGGAGAAGAATTGGAGTGAAGCAATGAACCGGCCCACCTTTTTGGAAGAGACAACGAATTTGAACATTCGATCGCTGAGCTGAGAGACGAAAAAACAAGGGGCAGAGCCCCCAAGAGCAGCTTGGAGGAGATGGCCCACCGACATGGCGGTGAGGTGAAACTTGCATCTACCGAAAGCCGCCACGAGAATGAAGGAGAAGCGATCAAGAATAGGATTCGTAACCGGCACCACCAGGCGGTGTCGGATACGTTCCTCCATTGCTGCCCCAGTGAAAGGCCGAGAAGCTCCATATGGAGGGTGGTGCCAGGTCTCATACCTGGGCGAAGGTTGGCCATGTAGGGCAGCCAAGCTTAGTAATCCACCATTTCTGTTAGAAGAGCAGTCCACCAAGCTTGGCGATGAAGGCGAACAACAGTGTAGGTGTCGGTGTAGAATGCGCACGGAGAACACCGGCAATGCACTCGCCGTGGCAGGGTGCCTGACTCCGTGAGATGTTAGGCAAGCCCCGCGTCGACAGAGAAGAAAGGGCCAACCACTGGGTTGGCGTCATCGGCGTGACCACGCCGGCGACGGAGGAGACGATGGCACTTAGGCTCCCCTGGGGGGCACCCTAGGAGGCATTTCGCAGTCTCACTCTTCCACCTAACTAAAGTTTTGGAAGGCCTTTGCATCTAAGGAAAACGCGTGCATGCTGCCAAGCTGTGGCTACTGGAAAAAGCTTCTATGAAGTTCTCTCACTTAGGAGCAGAACCCACCTGTCATCCTCACCACATTCATCTTCCTCCTCTCCACGGCATGTAGCAGAGTTGGGGATCGCCGGCCAGGGCGCGACAGCCTGAGCACGCAGGAGGGGCCATGCCACAGCTCCGTTTGTGTTGATGTAAAGGAAATAAAACATTGTTTTTACCTTTGTATAAAACAATTTGAAAAGAAAAATGACCTTTTCTTTCTCATACACAAGACTATCAGCAGAGGAAATTATGATGACATAAGGTGATCTGTCAATAAGTCATGAGCATCAGGAACAGTTTGATTCAACTAGGCATACATGAATTATGAATTGAAGGTTCCTTCATGTCCTGCACTACTATTTGGCTCTGATTGTAGCAATGAACAATGACACTATGTCTCACTTATTCTGTCTGTTCTAGTGTTCCATTAAAATTGATATGGGATATCAGTCTAATTTCAAGAAATAGCAGCATTTTATTGATTTAAAAACAGATGAAATACAACAGTTCAAATAGTTCATGAAAATCATACCACTACATAGCTAAAACACACATGAAAACTACATCTGTCTTACATAACTTTGTCTATGATTACAACTTAAAAAAGGACCCCTAAGAGGGATGGGCTGTTTAATATAAAAATAAAATGGCCAAGAGGAACACATAGGTCGGGGGCTGGCAGGGTGGCACACCCACACCTCCTTCCAACTTAAGACCATAGGTTAAAAGCTACAGCTGATACAAGAGAGAACCAACATGACTACACTAGAGAAACATGGGGATTCCATCCAAGATGGCCTACTCCTAGCTGGCCTACTACAAATAGTGCAAATTTGCACATACACAACATGCGAGAACCATGAACTGTCAGAAGCTAGGCAATGCAGAAACATCTCTCTTCTAGAGTAAAGGGGCAAATTCCCAGTCCCTGTCAATCAAAGAATCATCATTGTTGATGAAATCCTGCTGAAAGAAAACAAGTCCAGTTAGATATACATCATATAAGTAGTAGTCATCAATTCTACATGCATATCCTTAGTCTAGACAGGGTAAATTGAAAATAAGCTAGAAATTTAACATATCTTATGGTCCGGTTATGCATGAACAAGCATAATGAATCTAAGCAATGCACTGAGTACTAACAACTAGAAGTATTTTTCTTATTTAACTAGTAGTAATTAAGATGACATTAATTAGGTAAATTCCTCATGTGTTAATTTACTTTTGCACAAAAATGTGAAATGGAATAAAATGAAATTAAGGACAGAGATAGATTTTATGCATAAAAAGGAGGAGAGAGGATCTTACTTGATTAACCAAGGAAGCAAGGAAATCATCCAAGTCATCACTCTCCACATTCTGTGCCTCACTTGTTCCCATGAGGAATTCATTGATGTTATTCAGTTGGTCACTAACAGCTTGATGATTAATGGTGCTACCATCATGGTGGTTGTCACTTGCACCACCGCCATTCAGCACCTGGGTCAGCATTGCAGAATTGTCTATCTGAAGGTCAGGTCTAGTGCTTGAAGAAATAGCCAAAGCAGAATTGCCGTTCGGTGTCAATGTAGAGTGTGTATTGTTCCCAAAGCTAAATGGTGCCACCTGCTCTACTGGTACGTCTTTCCCCATGATTCCTGTGATTTTTTTCTGATACTCATTTCCAAAAGTTGGTACCTGTCCAGAGGAGTGTGCAAGTCTAGACAACTGGTTGATCTTGAAAATGTTATCCTGTGTAGGATCTTCAGGCTTTCCAACATCATGACCAAGATCAGAAAACCTTGATGGCACATCAGCTTTCCAAGAGTTGCTAGGTCCTGCAAATTGGTGAACTTCCCTAGCAACCTCGTTAAATTGGCCAGCAGAACATGATTGAAGCTGAACCGAAGGCTGTTTCACCAACTCGGGAGATTGCAATGGTAAATGGCCGGAAGGAGCCAGTATGTCACCATTTGCTATGTCTTCAAAAGGAATACCTCTGCTTGATCCCAAAATCTTTCCACGCAATATACTCGCATAGGAGCTGCAAGAACGAGGCAAAGAATGGTTTCTTGATCTCGGAGAGCCAATGAAGGTGGGGCCATACATGTTTCCCCGCAACGCTTCAGTTTCATCAGCAAACGGATTAGAATTCCTTAGTTTGCCATCACCGAGCTTTCTGAGATAGATTCGGTACTTCTAGAATCACAAAATAGGAAAAACATTTTGTTAAGAAACAAGTTTTATCCAAATATATTTAACAATAATATAGTAGATTGGAACACAAGCATGGTGATCGAGCATAAGAGTAGAAACCAAACCTGCAGATGACTAGCGACATTCTCTCTAGTAAGACCTTCCACATTCATGATTGCTAATATCTTCTTTGGAGCAGCCCCTGCATTTACAATAACAAAATATTTGTTAAGAGAAACATATTTAACTGAAAATTTGTTGTTAGATAAAGCCATGAACGTGAGAACTTACTGTCGATGCCAATCTGACTGACAGCTTCTACAAACTTCTGATGTAGTTGACCACACCACTGGACCCTTTGCTTCTTCTGGGCTGATGTGTTCTCGCTGTCCTCATCAGCAACATCCACAACCTTTTTGTTTTTCTTTGAATACTTGTTTCTATGGTTTGCTCCATCCTTCATACCTTTATCACCATTCCCATATCGTAACTTCTGAACATCATCATCACTGCCACTGTTGATGTTGTTCTGTGGATCATTCATACTATTCTTCACCACGTGTGTCCATATGCCCCTAAGTTGTTCAAGGCGCACTGGTTTTACCATATAATCACATGCCCCATGCTTTATCCCTTTCATAATAGTTTGTGTCTCGCTGTTTGCGGATAGCACTGCATGACATAAGGCAACATATGTAAATTATCTCATACAGAAGTCAACAAGGTCAATAGACTACAACAATGAATGATCTGGTGGGCTTCATGTTCAATTGACTAGTCACATTTTTCAATCTCTGTTTTCTTTAGGCATTACATTTGTCGTTTACTTTCATTTTTAACAAAATATGTCATATACCTAGTAAATGCAATTCTTTGTCATTTCCACTTTTATCATTTCAAATAACTTCATAAAAGAAACTTTACAAATTTATTAGAATGGGGCATTGTTCACATCCTTATGGAAATGACTAGTTATTACGAAAATCGATAGTAATGAACCAAACTGCAGGTGAGAAATTCGGAAGTTATCTTGGTTGCACCTAGAGCTTACTAATCCATAGCAACGTATGAAACTGCGCGCACATAAATGACATGATTCAATTGTTAACTGATTGCTCCTATCACTTAAATATGGACAAATGGTAGGACACGAAACTACAAGAAACAACATTTAGTAGTTACTGATTGCTCCTACTACATACAAACAAAAAGTAGCATATCAAATGAACAACAAACAACAGTTTTCTAGCTAGATTGACTCAGTGATTTGGATTTGGATTTGTTGAAAATTTCTTTTGCAGCTGAAATTAATGGAATTCTAGTTTTGATCCAAATTGTAGTAAAAAAACTTAGATGAAATCTGAAAATGTAAATTTCTAAATGGTTTACTAATATGCTTCCTACTTTGCATTTACAACTTATGTGTTGTTTGGTCGACATATTTTGTAATGTGATGGGTAATAGATGATGTTAAATCATGTTTGTCTAAGTCCAGTTGTAATCAGATATCACGCAGGGAACTGATACCAGCCTATTAAAATTTGTTTCCACTCGCACTCGAGTGTGAATTATTACCATTGACATTTACGTTATAGTTCTTAACCAAACAATTCGTTAGCCCTAGGCCACAAGCTAGTGGACAATCTTCGGTTATGGCTAGAACGAGTAGCTGGTTTGGACAGTAACTTTTTCCCCTCTTAAGTGCAAGAAAATTAAAGAAAAAATATGGTTTAGACGATAAATCTACCCCAAGACTAATTAGACATAGGAAAGGGTGCTTACTGAATCAGCAAAGTGTATAACAACAATACAACTCCAAAAGAAAGATACTCCCTCCGGTTGCAAAATCATGTCATTTTGGGTAAGCTTTGGTCGAAAACAACAAACATTATTAAATTTTAAGTTAATGACTCTTAAGATATAAGTTATATGTATAGATTTGTATTCAAAACACTTGCAAAAGCTCATGAATTCAAAGAATTTTAGGAAATATTCTAGAACAAATTAGAGGTCAAAGATACACATTGACCTTTTAGTGAAACAAATATATGCATCATGAACCGTGCAAAGTCAAATGTGAAAATTATTTTTGACCAAATGGTAGTACTTAAGGATTTTTTGGCAAAATAATTTTCTTTTCGACAAACCAACCAATGGTAGTGCACAAAACGACAAATAAGAAAATTTAATTACATATAGGGAAACCTAACTAAAACTAGAGTTTTGGGTGGGTGAGTTGGGTCTCTTGACCCATGTATCTTTTTCCTCTACCTTAATGAAATGACGCGCAGTTCTCCTGCGCTGTTCAAAAAAAACTAAAACTAGAAACATCAATGAGAGGTCGACTTGGCTGTAAACATATACACACATAAGTATAAAAAAATAATTTTACTGGGCTGATAATGCGCTTATGAACAAAAATTAACAGTCTAATGGACTTCGAGAACGGACAGAGTTTTAGTTTCCATGCAATGCTTACAAACAAACTGTGAATATGAAGCTACAAATGAAGTAGCCAGCTCCATTGTACTTAGCACTTAGGAACAGATGGTGACATACAAAACAAGAACACAAACAGTTATTAGCTTGATTGTATCTGAACACATGCACCAAAAAAATCAAGATTTGTGATTGGCATATGTATCATTTATTGATATCCTACCCAAACTTTCATAACCAATAGCTCTGTTGAGTTATAATAATCAATCCATTCAACGCATCTATCCAGAAAAATGGTAGTATTACAAATTCTGAGGATTTCTATTGTCTGCACGATCAGAAGAATGACATGCATAAAAATGGGAAAATGAGTTTGAGTGAGGGCTGGCTTTACTGATGACTGGGAGATCCATCTCCAGGCCGATGAGCTCAAGGAGCTTGAAGCCGTCCATGTTGGGCATGATGACGTCGCTGATCACCAGGTCAAACTGGTTCCCCTCCTTTCTCTCCCTGAGCATGTCCAATGCCGTCCTGGCGTCCGACACCACCGTTGCTGCGTCGCACCACCAAAATTCCAACCGTAAAAACAAAATCACCCAACCATCAAAATTTTCATCGTCTGACCTAAAATTATATCACAATGGAATGGGCAAGATAGGGGCGGCTAAGAAGAAGGCAAGAACACACACCGTTGTAGTTGCAATATTTGAGTTGCCTCTCTAGGATCTTGAGGCAGACACGGTCATCATCGACGGCAAGCACACGCAGTCCCGCTGGGAACGTGTCTGCGTCCATCTCTTCACCTATATAAAAAATGTACAAGATTAGTTTCAAGAAAGCAACCGCCGACTACCAAATCCTAGAAAGGAACCCGAGAAGACTCAAACTTCCTTACCTGCTGAAACAGTTTCCTTCCAAGAACCTCCAGGAAACAACAAAGACAGGGAAAGCAAAGTGAGCGTGGTGATTTCTGTGTGAAGATTGAAGAAGAGCAATGCAGCGAGTGCGAGGGGAAGGGGGGATTTATAGTAGGGGCAAGGGGGATTGGGGCAGGAGCGTGGATCGGAATGGATGCACATGGCTGCAAAGATGGAAGGTGTTCATCCTTGCGATGTGGAGTTTTCCTCGCATTAATTACTGCCTTAGCTAAGCACCAGCCTTGGCCTTGCTGGGTTTGCTCGTAGCTTGTGTATTGTGGTTCGCTTCAGTTTCTTGATGGATGAAAAACTACCCAAACCACCCAAGAATTACCCATGGTTTAAGAATTGTGGTCTGCAGCGGAGTCCTGAGGGAGGGGAAAGGGGGATCAGGGGAGAGGCGCGGATTAGAATGCAGGCGTGCGGCTGCAAAGATGGAAAGCCTTCATCCTTGAGAGATGTCCATTAATTCTTGCCTTTCATTATCCTTTGCTACCACCACCAGCCTTAGCCTTGTTGGGTTTGCTGCTTGCTTGTGTGCTGTGGTTTGCTGCAGTTTGTTGATGGATGGAAAACCAGCCAAAGCACCCAAGAATCGCAAATGGTTTAAGAATAATGGTATGATGGGGCAAGGGGGACTGGGGGTGGAACACAGATCAGAATGCATGCGCGCAGCTGCAAAAATGGAAGGTGGTCATCCTTGTGATGTGCATTAATTCCCGCCTTCAGTTATCCTGTGCTTTGACCACCAGCCTTAGCTTTGCTAGGTTTGCTCATCGCTTGTGGGCCGTGGTTCGCTTCAGTTTTGATGGATGGAAAACCAGCCAAACCACCTAAGAATCGCCCATGGTTTAAGAATTGCAGTCTGCAGCAATTGGAGATATCCATCATGCTTTAATTTCATGAGTCTCGATGCGCACTATCGATCGGCCACACAATTTGTTTTCTGTTGGTGCATCGACTACGTGGAGAGGTGCCAGCAGGGGAGTCATGCGGATCATGGTATGGCAAGCGCTGACCTAGTGATAACAATGTGGTCCATGCTAATCAACCTGCGTATCTTCTAGA
>Ga0182004_10005257_pt1 | contig 10545 bp, 8 predicted proteins | sample Sormic07211540_1_FD_120479 | JGI IMG/M metagenome (GOLD analysis project Ga0182004, IMG submission 120479) | Endophyte microbial communities from Sorghum bicolor roots, Mead, Nebraska, USA - 072115-40_1 MetaG | ecosystem: Host-associated > Plants > Roots > Unclassified | place: USA: Nebraska...
CCAATAATTGGCAACCCAAAACTCGCTTCATGCTGCTGTTGGTTTTCTCGCCAACTGCAGGTAGAACTCAGGATGGCGGAATCCTCAGCCAATTTTGGTGAGCCATCAAATTTGCTTGTTGAGCTGGAGCCAAATACACACGAACCTTAAGACATATGCAGGCCACCCATTCTGATCAAAGATTGCTCTCGCCATGTTAAAATTGGCACTTCAACATAGTTCATTTGGAAGGTCCATCTGTTCCGTTCCTTCCAAAGGTTTCAACAAACCTATATGAAGACTGCATTAGTACTTTGTGTTTTGAACTATCCTTTCATGTACAGTATTTCTGTAACATTTTTTTTTCTTGTAATGTGCAGAAGAAGCTGCTGGATTTTTGGACAAGGCAGGTGCCTATGCAATAGTCAGTTCCACTCCTAACTCTGGAGAATATGCTGAGATCCAAACTTACAAGACTAGTCTTCTGACGGCATTTGATCAACTGAAGTCATGACGTGCAAATGGCAATTGGTACATTCAGCAACATGTTAATTCTAAACTTCGCAGTGGTGGGCAATGCCCTAGTTTTTGAGTCGGCGTGTCGAGCACATCCTGGTGGCCCTTTGTTGGTCAAGTATCAGTTTGCTGCTGGAAATGCATGAACGGTTCATTTGTTTCGAACAGAGCATAATTTCTTGTCTTTTTGTGGGTCAATAACGAGAGCTTCATTTTATTGTATAAAGTGGGTTAGGGCACCCTCAACAGAACGAGATAGTTATTAGCTCTAAGACAACTTTTTCAATTGTACTAATTTTTAGCACAATATCATACTAGCTCTTGATCAAGAGATAAATTATTCTCTCTCTCTTTTACTAAAATATGAAATAATATGTTTAGAGGTAGCTTATAATTCTCCATTGGATGTCATTCAAAAATAATTACCCATTGGATGTGCCCTTACAATCCAAACATACTGGATTTGGAGACATTGTTACTATAGGGGATGTGCTAATTTAACAAAAACGGATCATAAAAGACTAGCTAGGTGTTTTTTTTAATCTCAACTAGCTATGTGTTTGTTAATGTTTATGCTATTTACCAAATAACCTGGTGGGGCCGTTAGACCCTCGAACCTTTGAGCCATAACCTGGTGGCCCTCACCTTCTCTAGCGAAGTCATTATGGTTGCCTTTATGTGAGGATATGCATAACCTACAAACGGGTTGTTGTTTACAAGTTCATGCCGCATCACTGCACATATAGCTAAATGGACAACTCATAAATGGGTCGTTCATTTAAATTTCTGCAAACATGACCAATCATGAACAAGATCTGCATATGCTATTTTGTTGCTTCTTTATATCAATGAGATTAAGCATAGATAAGATGAACACAGTTATAATATTTCCATAAAACCATCAGCCAGCATACCAAAGGACACAAGATTTCAAAACGGGTAAGAGCTTCAGTAGAAGATAGATAAAATTTATCGTGACAAAAATATCATTTCTGTTTATTGGACCATGTCGGTAATGTCCTTGCCCATACCCATTCGATGAATTGATGAAATCCCTTTCGCGTCTCTTCAGAACCCTGGGGCTTGTCGGCAAAGCAAGTAACCACTTTGTACAAGTTATTCACGCCTAATAAAAGGACACGGTCACACAAACATGTGTCAGATTCATCAATTCATGCCTATTATATAGTACAATATAAACTAAAAAATATATCGAAATTTAATAAAATAAGTAGAATTGTAAATATGATGAGACATGAAAGTAAACAATCAAAATTTCTATATTTTATTTACTGAAGTTAACCTGACATGTTGTTATATCTTGCTTGAAAAACCATTAAATATTTGAATGGTTTCTATACGAAAAGAACTATATATGTTACAGGTTGCAGAAAGTGCAGTGAGCTAGCTATATATCTAAGCAATATATATTTATATGCGTGCCAAACATACCTACAACCTCCAAGATCATTGTGTCAATTTTGCTCTTCATTCCTCGAGTAAGATTTAAGGCAAAATCATAGATAAAAGTCGAGTTGTACTCTCTGAAAAATAATTTTGAACTACTAATAGAAAAAAAATACACTTCGCCGAGAAAACATGTACGTGTCTCAACGTACATGCATATGTGTTAGCATATTTTTAATAAATAAATAAACAATGGATAAAAGGCTAACCCCTTGACGCAGGCCACGCAGGTCCCCCCCAGCTGTCCTCGGCCATCGAATGTTAATATACGGCCATTTTTTCCGGCCGATTAGTAGCCCTTTGTTCCTGTATACAAGCACATAATAATAAGCCAGTTTATACGGCTGCAGCATGTAATCATGTGGTGAATGAGGCTGCATGGACCCGGCTCAATGCCATCCATGCTGCAATGATCCATGGCTGGCGACCTCTCGCGTCGTTGCTAAGGTGGTATTCCGAAATGTAGGGTTCATTTCCGAAGTAATGGCTGAATATGATTGTGTCACCCTTGAGGTTAGGAAATGCCTTGGCTGAGGCACTGATACTCCTGTGTTTAATGAAGATGGCCTGCTTCCCTATGCTCGTCACTGGGATATACCTTCCCACGACAAGATCCGCGAGCCTGTAAACTAGCATCTTGAATAGGGCATATGCGTAGAACACCACCAGGATCTCTGAATCACACTCTACTACGGAGACAGCTTGGTAGCGTCGTCCTACTCCATTACACGTGGCAATCAGCTTTGGCCAGTGTCGAGGTTGAAGAAGCGCACGTAGCCGTGCAGCTTGGGGTGGCCAGGGTGGAGGCCCCCGCCCTCCGGCAGCATCATCCACCGCCGCGGATGGAAGCGTGGGTCGACCACGCCGCGGCCGCGCGGGGACGTCGTGCCCGATCGCCAGGAGGCGCAGACGGCACGGAAGCGGACGTAGTCCAGTAGGAGCGACGCTATCTGACGAACCAAATCGTCAGGCAAAGACGACGCCCAGAGTGACGTCGTCGTGGAGACGTCGGAGTACGTTGATGACAGCTGCTGTTGGCGACGACGAAGGTCCAGGCATATCGCCGCCTAATCGATCGACTTGATCTGCTTATAGAAACTACAATAAGCTAGGCAGAAGCAAATCATGGTGGGGCAGCCGGAACGGAATCCCAAATTAAATACAAAACCTATATAGTCCTATAGACGTGTGCTTCTGTAGTGTATATATATATATGCGCGGCTGGCCCCGGCGTATTCGTGATAATGGTGAACTCCAATGGGTAACTCAGCGGTAGGGATCGATGAGAAGGGTATGAATATTTTTATTGTATTAGAAACTAAATTCATTTAAAAAGTTTAAATTTATCTATATCTAAGATCAAATTCGTTTAGAGTGTATCCACTCTATTTTCATCCATACTCAGTGAGATTATAGGATCCGGTTTCACGGCCACTGGCCAGGACCTAGGAACAACACGTGCTTTGCTTGGCCGCATAAATTATGTTCCCAGTGCCAAGGCGTTCACGGCGCAATGGCAAAGGTCATTGGTTGGGGGGCTCCCACCCAGGGTTCAAATCCTGAGTGCGGCACTTTATTCTGGATTTATTCTAGGATTTTCCGGCGCTATGCATTAAGTGGTAGGCGACGTGCCCCTCGACAGCGAGGCGCCTGTGGTGACTTCGTAAACTTCAAGATTTGCCTGAGTGTCTAATTATGTTCCCAGTACTCACTGCAGGTTTTATGGTTCAGTTTTCAATATATTTATATTTTGGAAACAATGTAGAAGAGTTTTATCTCCATAAAACTCTCTCTACTCCCCCATGAAACTCATATAGCCAAAAGTGTATTCACATCGATTAATGTCACACACACCGGTGAGAGCTACCAAGTTCGAGGTCATACAAGGTCTAGCACGCTGCGGAGACAGGTCAAAACAACAAGGACGACTATGCCATGTAGACTCTGGCCCATTCTTTGACAGAAAAGCTTGTGAATCCTTCCCGGAAAGACCACCTAGAAGGATAACGAATGTCATCGAGAGAGACACTGGAGGACATGGGATTGGAAGAGCTAAAGTGAGGGAAGTTAGTAGTAGATTGATTTTGTTATTAAGTGTGTCTTAGGCACCGTAATTAATCGACCGTGATCCTTTGATATATATAGAGAGGGTGGCTTTATCTTAGTAGAAAAATCTTCTCAAAACATAATCTAAAAGGTTCCCACGAGATCGGAGGAGTTTACATCAAATTTGGCTTGGTTTGGACTGAGACAGATAAAATTGTCTTAGGTCGATTTACACCATCGTGACACCCACTTAGGAAAAGCTGGCCTAGTGAAAGGATGTACGGATGTCAAGAGAGAGAGGTGAATAGCCCATTAAAATTCCTTCAAGGGTAGAGACACCAAGCAAGTTGATTAGAATAAAAGACAATCTTAATAGTAGTCACTACTTGCCTAGCCTATCCAGTTCAAAGCAAGCATCTCTACATAATTCTAGTAGCAAGAAGTATTTCCACAACTAGAGCACATAAACTACTAGGGCCAAGCTAAACAACTAACCAAGCAACTAAAGACTAGCAACTACAACTAGTAAGCTGCACAAGTAACAAAAGCTACTCTACTCACTGGGAGAGTTACTACACATGCACAAATAAGGAATGTGAATACATGTGTAATAGATAGCAAACCAGCGAAGACAAGTGACAATAATTAATGTCATGGTTCATAACCATGACTATTATTTAGTGGTTGATGTGTGGGACTTTGGTTGATACTCAAAACATGAAAGGGGGTATCCCGGTTTGAGTCTCAAAGCCCTACGTCAAGCAGAGTTATTCGTGTTTGCTACGGATTTCTTAATTGTTGTCACCATCTCATTAATGCAAATTCTTTGATGTAGTTAGTACTTCAATTGTTCAACACTCAAGAATTCTTATTTAGGCCATTCATATCATCACGTACATAGTGTTTTGATCTAAGATATATTGCAATTTTTTCATGTTTCTGCGATAGCATATTGTTCCATGGAGGTAGGCTGCAAAATAGTAATCAACAATTGTTTCATGACTCTATGCCTAGGGTAAGACAAAAGTCATCAGTTCAAATCCTAAAGTATTTTTCTACTAAATTCATTCATTTCTTTTTAAAAATGACTCCAATTCTTTGCAATGTAAAATGACTACCAAAATAGAATTTGACATCTAGAATAAACCTATGAAAACATGATCATAGGTGGATACTTGGCATGTTCCACCTCGTCCAGGTATGTCGCAAGAGAAGCAAAAGCCAAAATTTTCTTTATCAGGTAGCATACGAGAATTGAGATCAAATAAAACATGTTTCAAAAGTATTAATATAGTCCCATAGATAATAAATATGTGAATGTGATGTGATGATGGCATTGGAGTAGTTGTGTTTCACTTGATACACTCAATTGAATACCGTGAGGTGATCAAGAGTCGTGGGCAAATAAAGAAGTGAAGAGAGTGACAAAGAATAGAAGGAAAAATGGGTTTTGTTCTAGGCAGTTTTCACCATTGGATCATAGTAGGTGGAGGGCAATGGCATCACCGCCTAAAAAGGATCGAGATGCCTAATTGGTGGTGGCGAATCAGGCTATAAAATTCTCATGAATTTAAAGCCTAGCATTTGTGCCTAAATAGTGTTTCTAGACTACCACGCAAAAGTTTTGCAATCTAGTTCCAACTCTAAACTAACATAGAAATTCTAGGAATGTAAAAATTTGTAAGTAATTGCGTAAATATAAATGCTCAAAGTAAAGAGAGGGTTAGGAAAGAGTCGATACTCCCCACTAGTCTTCATTGGAGCACCTCACAAGTTATTCCCCCCTTGATCCACGCAAGGACCAAGTGTTGTCTATGGGTTCATTCTTCGCCACTCCAGCAAGATGAATCACCCACAACCATTTACATAATGACTTGGGCCCCTCATAATCGCCTCCAAGAGATCACCAAGCTCCTCAATACCACCAAGCCATCTAGGTGATGCCGGTTAACAAGAGTAACAAGCGCAAAGTTTCACTTGACCTAAACAAGCCTAATGAGGAAGGTGGATGCACACTTGCTACTCCCTATGCACTAATGGAGTCCTTAATCTTGTAATTAGCAAATTTAATACACTATCCTTGAACTCTCCCTTGCTCTCCAATATGTCAAGCACACTGTTCTAAGAGGGAAGAGTGGTGCCATGGCTGAGATGGAAGGATATAAATAACCCCACTCCAAGAACTAACCGCTTGAAGTCTCCTAACAGAAAATGATAGCACTAGATTGGTTCATGGCTACTTTGAATTGAGCACCAAACTAGTTGTTGCTGTAAAGGCCAGTAGCTTACCGGTGACCATTTTTCCTCTCTAGATCCTTATTGGACAACACCGGTTCACATTTGTCCCCATCACCAAATGAATCTTGTGACCTCTTTACTCCTTAGCATAGAACAACAAACCCTGCCTAAGTAGCTTATAGTTCGGTGCCTCTCTAACCAGATCAACAGAACAATGCAGTACATGCAGGGCACCTCCATTCTCCACCGTTTCAAACACCTTTTGAGAATGTCATTGTTTCCAATTGAATTTTGGGCTTCCACCGAGCTACCTAGTGCTAAGTCTAACAAATGTGCACCACACCTACTTACTAGACTCACCTATATTAATTTGTTCATACCCTTCTTCATAGTAAGGTCAAAGGAAAAATAAAGTCCTAAACTACTCTAAGTATCTCATAATGGCAAATGATACTTAGAACTAGTCTATCTTTAACCTTGTCAATCTTCCTTTGAAAACCAAAATAAAATCCATCAATAGGAGCATGAAAACCATTGATTGCCCATTAATCAATCAATATTGTGACGAAACTTATAATGCCTTTGCAAAATACATGTTAATAACAAAAAATGTGTCATCATTAATCGTCAAAAACTGAACTAGGGGCCTAGATGCTTTCAACCGCCTACTTGGCATGCAACAAAAATTGTGGTGGTTATAACTGTCGATTCATACGTTGACCCGACAGTGATAGCAATTTTCACCATGGGCTCAAACAGACACTACTCTCGTCTACCTTCGAACTCATGGTGAAATTTCTTTCCTCCGCCAGTTTGTAAGTGGGTGGTGTAGTGGGCAAGAAACCAACAATGAAAGTTGTCTTCACCAACGAGTTGACATGTGATCCAATGATGATAACCACCATGTTTTCAACGCTTAACCATACATCGACCTAGAGGTGAAAATAATTTTCACTGCCGGTTTGTGCCCCGTTGCACCTCACTGACCTTTGAACCAGTGGTGAAAACATCGCACCGTCGGTTTTCGGCCAAAACCGAGGTGAAAACCATGCAACAAAAATGAATTCAGTAGTAGTACTGGTTGAAACTCTAGATATGCCCAATACTAAATGTACTTTAAGATTGTCTCTATTTTTGTACAACTTTTATTTGTTTCTTGTTTACCTCATTACATTTCTTTATCAATTATAAATCCATGCATAGATGAGATTGTACTTATGTGAAATTTCTTGATCTTTGAACTGAAATAATTTTGAGATGTTTTGAATTGAGATGTTAGTTGGGAAATTTCTTGATCTTTTGAATTGAGATATTTTAAGATGTTTTGAATTGAGATGTTATTGGAATAGTGTCGGGTACCATAAACCGGGATATCCTGATCTAGAGGGAGAAAAGCGGCAAAGGAAGACCTTAAGATTAACAATACCCACTTCCCCTCGGCCCTACGGGGAGGCCCAGTCGAATGAAGCAACAAGCGACTCGCCCGAGCTCTGGCCTCGAGCGTGATCCAACGTCTCGCCCGAGCCCTGGCCTCGAGCGCAATCAACGCCTCGCCCAAGCCCTGGCCTCGAGCGCAATCAACGCCTCGCCCGAGCTCTGGTCTCGGCGCCTGGCTTCCCACGCACGATGATCGTACTGCGGACGTGACATAAACCATGCCTCCTCCCATGTTACGGCAGGAGATGACCATCACTATTCCAACAACTCCCATCCCTGTTGCGCCTTATATACACCACTGTGAGTATGGCTGGACAGAGGAAGGGATGGGAGATGTTAACTCACGGCGCTGTTGTCATGCCCAAGCAGTCACTATTCTTAGCAAAGGACAGGGGACAAGGCCTCGGAAAGGATTGCCACGACCCAGAACAGGGCTCGACAACACAATCAACAGGGACAACCATGTTGCTGCCATTACCTCAAGGACGCTGTAACACCCTAGGTGTTAAGCATGCACTTAGCCTTAGCAAAGCAATGCATAAGCATTCTCATTAGGCATAGCATCATGAGCATGTCATATATCCCAAAAATATGATTTTATGTGCTTTATTCCATGTGCTTTAAATATACTAAAAATATGATGTTTGCTTCTAAAAATGTGAAATATTCAAACTAGGTTGATTTATGTGTAAGAAGAATTAAGAATATTTTTGTGCAAATTTTGGAGCAATAGAATTTTAGAAATGGAATTTATACAAAAATCCCCAAATTGAATTTATTTGAAAACCTAGAACTAGTTTTAATTTGTAATTCAAATTCTATCTAGAATTTGGTCTTGCTTATTAAAACAAAGTTGTAGGGTTTTTGTTTTGGAACAACTTTGTTTTTGGGAGCAAGAGGTGAAAATGATTGTATATTGGTCCAAATGAATTTAGAAAAGAATTTGAGAAAAGAAATTCAAAAAAAAATAGAAAATGGGACAGGCGCTGCTGGGCCAACCCCGCCTCCCTTTCGGCCCAGCGAGCGGCCCGGCCTGCCTCCCCCTCCTCTCTCTCCCGCGCGCGCGGCGCCCGCCTTGTCCCAGGCAGCGTCGGCCACGTGGCGGCCGTACGCCGGCGATGGGCGCGCCGCGGCCGGCCACCTCCACCCCCCCCTGGTCGGGACGCCGGCCCGGGCTCCTAGGCCACTCCATCCATTCTGTCGCGCGCCCCTCTCCCTCCTCCCTCCTCCCTCCGCTCACGCAGCGCAGCAGCAGCAGTTCCGCCGCGCGCCATTGCCGGAGAAAGCCCCGCCGCTCGCCGCCGACCGCACCAGAGCTTCAAGCTCACTGCCGAGAGCACCAGCGCACTCGCCATCGCTGCGGTAAGCCCCTGCGTGCGCTCTACCAAGGTGAGAAGCAACCGTGCGCCGAGAATCGCTCGCCGGAGTTACCCCGAGCTCGCCGGAGTACTCCGCCGCGACGAATCTTGTCGTTGCCTACCTCTTTTCGCTCGTTCTTCGGTGCGCTAGGTCGGTAGGGTGGTGAGGAAGCTCGGAGAGTCGTTTGCGCATGCTCTACCGCACCGGAGCGGCCTGGCCACGGCGAGCAGCGCCGCCGTGCCGCCATGCATGCTCGTCGGAGGTGCTCCGGCCATCCTCCGGCCAATCCGAAGGTACCGCTGGGTGCGCCTCGCTGCGGGGAGCACGATGGTGCTCACCCCGTGGCCGGGGACCTCACCGCCGGCGAGATCTGCTCGTCGGAGGTGCTCTCCCTCTCGGTCTCGCTGACCAGTGGGGTCAGAGGCCCACTGTCAGTCGCAGGGGGACCGTGTTGGGTGTAGATCTGGGTGTCTTTAGCGTTTTTTATCCCGATTTCGATTTGATTTTCAGAAAAGGTTTTCCAAAAAATCGATTTAAAACTTGTAAAATCCATATCTTGAGTTCTACAACTCTAAATCAGATGAAATAAATTTTGGTGTGCTCTATATTTTCAGATCTACAGTTTGATGTAATTGCCTGTCATGTTTGAACACTTTTTCTGGACAGAAATAATTAATCCATGCTTTTGCAACACTTGGAAAATGCATAGTAATTAAAATATGGATCAAAAAAAAGTAAAACTGATTTGTTGGCTCTGCATGTATGTTAACTCACTGGGAAAATATTGCTACATATTATTTGGTATATAAATGAATTTATAGTGATTTAAATGCTTGCATGACAGTGGTTTATGATTTTTAATAAAAATTTGGATCATGCAATTAGTCTGAAAATTTTTGTGGATGTTTCTTATGATATTAGACAAATTGTAAAAATGTGAAATCTGCTGTTTGACACTTATAACATAGTAGAGTAATTGTACTAGCCTTTATGTAATAATCTTGTGATTTTTGTAGCTCAAAATAAGTATCCAAAAATTATGAAAAATTTATAGTAGACTTTATGCTTGACTGGTAGTCTCCTGTAATTTTTGTGGAATTTATAGATGAACAGAACCGCATGCAAATTTTGATGGGCCTAGAAATGAATAAAGAAAAATTATGAATTGTTATATATGGGTTAAATAGAATAAGAAGGTATTTGGTGTATCTTTGAAGCATCATGTGGGTGGCTGGTTACACTTGAAAAACAATTTGTAGAAGAGAATGCAATAGATGTTTAATTCAATTGTCTGTTCTTGGATGATGTTGACTATCTTGTAATGAGCATGACCAAGTGAATCACCTATGCATCATGTCATGATCATTTGGTACCTTTTCGTACAAGCATCCACTCGGGCATCTCGCACTCCACTCATGAGCACACATGCATCATACAGGCTCGCAGGAGAACGAGGTGGGACCCGAGGAGCCAGAGGAGATTCAGGAGCAGGAACCTCCGGAA